>ENA-OROD01000447-OROD01000447.1-human-gut-metagenome-genome-assembly--contig:-NODE-447-length-40399-cov-5.217430_pt1 | contig 40399 bp, 34 predicted proteins | sample MGYA00242123_ERZ509038 | MGnify/ENA primary metagenome ERZ509038 (study PRJEB26280, sample SAMEA2338719) | human gut metagenome | biome: human gut; feature: human-associated habitat; material: faeces... | reverse complement strand
GAACAGATTGGAAATCTTCATTCCGGTGATCAGTGGTGCACATTGCATTGCCAGCTCAACTTCTACCTGATTGATACTTTCTTCCATCGACATCTGCTTCAGAATTTTCCAGGTATCCCGACTCAAATCACAGCCTCCTCTCTTATTGGTTAGTTGTTTCTAACCTACTAAAATGATATAGAATGATTTACGTTTCGTCAAGGGTTTGAACTGATAATATTTTTCACTTATAAAAGGGAAATTATACACAGCGGATGGGCTGTGTTTTGAATTACAGACAGGAAAATTTACTGTTTTAACAAAAAAACATGAAAAATATATAAAAGAATATGGCAAAGACATTGAAGAAGTAGAAAACTTTAAAATATAAAAACACAGAATTAATCAATCTGTGTTTTTTCATGTTTAATTTCTTCCCAAGCTAAATCTTTTTTAACCAATGCTTTTATAAAACAATAAATATATGTTGATAAAAATATAATTAAATATGCAAAAATTACAAGGGACAAAGAAGAATTAAAAGTTGATGCTTTTGGAATAAAGATTTATACAAATCTTGAACAAACCATTAATCAAATAGTATCAGAAACATTTAGCTTTAAAGTTCCTATTAGTATTAACTTATCAGAAGAAATGTATGACTATTTCTATATGTCAAATCTATTAAATTCTAAAGATTTGGATAAGGCAATAGAAACAGAGTTTGAGTCGTTATGCTATGAAAAGCAAAATAACCCAAATGCAATTATATCAAGATATGCACTTGTAAATGATGAAGAAGAAAAAGATAAAATAAAAGTAATAAATGTTTCTGTAGATAAAGCGAAAATAGGAAAAATTACTCAACTATTAGATGAAAAAAGAGTTGGAACAATTACTCCCATTTCTATGAGTATACCGAATATTGCTCCTTTAGAAAAAAATGAAAACACACTTATAGTAAACTTAGAAGATGTAACTACTGTAACAACGCTTATAGGACAGAAAGTTTACAATGTATCTACACTACAAGTTGGTGCTGGACAAATTCTTGAAAAAATAAGTTCAAAGGTTAATTCTTATGCTAAAGCTTATGAAATATGTAAGAATACAACTATATATACAATGGATGGGCAAGAACTTCAAAAAAACGAAAGTGAATATTTGGAAGACATAGTTCCAATATTATATACTATTGCATCACAAGTTAGAGATATAATCGGGGCTAGTTTATTTAAAGTCAATAAAGTATTTATTACTGGTACAGGCTGTGTAATAAATAATATTGATTTATATTTCGAGGAAATAATTGGCGGAGTAAAATGTGAAATTTTGAAACCATATTTCTTAGAAGATACTCGAAAAATAAATATGAAAGATTATATTGAAGTAAACTCTGCTATAGCATTAGCTCTACAAGGACTAGGATATGGTATTAAAGAAATTAACTTTAACAAGAAAAGTATATGGCAAAGATTGCCTGAACTACTTAGCTCAGATGTAACAGTAGGAAAGAATAGTCAAAAGAGTTCTGGGAAAAAGAAAATCAATATCGGGTTTGATATAACTGGAACAAAGGCAAAAACATGGATTACAAGAGACTTGGTTGGAGTTTTAGTACTTCTAATAGCTTACTTTGGAGTGTCTTTCTATATAGGAAAAGAATTAGATAAGAAAAATGCTCAAATTGCAAGTGTAAGAGATGATATAAATAAGCAAATGAATTTAATTCAAGTAGATACAAAAAATGTTAAAAATAAAACATCTGAATATACAACATTAACAACAAACTTGAAAAATATAAAAGAACAAATAAGTAGCAAGCAACAACACAAAAACTCTATACCAAATTTCTTAAATGGAATTATGTATAATATACCACAACAAGTTCAATTAACATCAATTGAAAATACAAGTGGAAAGAAAATTGTAATACAAGCACAATCAGAAAGATATGAACAATTAGCATATTTTAAAGCTTTACTAAAATCTAGTGGAGTGTTAGATCCTTCAAGTGTAGTTTCATCTGAAGCAACAAAAGAGGGAAATGTTGTAAAGATTACAATAGAAGGAAATTTGCCAATAGGAGGGGATGAATAATGAAAAATATATTAATGACTGTAATCTCCTTACTTTTGACAGGACTGATAATCATAGTAATAGTAAAAGGTATTTCAGTTGGAAACTTTAAAATTCTTAGTATAAAAGATATTAAAGAAGAAAGATGTATCCACAAAAGATTTTGAAAAAATTAAAAGAATAATTATATATAGTAAAAAGAAAAGTATGTTAATAATATCTGAAATTAATGGAGATTCTTATAACGAAAATGGAATTAAAGCATTATTAGATGAATTATTAAATAGTATGAAGAGTACTAATATAAAGAGTTTTATTAGTATTAATAATAAGATGATAATAAACGGTAATACAATGTCTTTATTATATGATATTGTATATGAACTTATAGAAAGTAGTAATGATAAATCTATTGTATTATTTATTTCTAAAGAAAATAAGAATGTTAAACTAAAAGCTATTATAGATGCTGATAAATCTTTAAAGAATAAAATAAAAATAGATTCTAGTGTTTTGATAAAAGAAAAAATATATGATACAGATACAGAACTAGAATTTGTTATAAAAGGTGGTGTTATAAAATGAAAATATTACTTATAATTACCATTATAATTACATTAATACAAGTTGTTAGAGTATCTACTTTCTTTTTAAGAAAAGATGCATCAAGTATTAAAAAAATATTTGAATTATTAATATTAATAGTTATGGTTATATTAGAGTATTTTAATTTACTTGATATTTCTAAAATAACTATGTATTTATCTTTGTTATTATCAATTTATATTTTGATTAGTTTTATATATGAAAAATTATGTAAAAATGAATATATATCAGTTTTATCTGTTAAAAAAGGTATTGATGCATCTGATACTGGAATAATGTTTTTAGATGATAATAATATTATTTTAATAAATAATTTATTTTCTGATATTTTAAAAGGACTAAATATTACTGAAGACTTTGTAAACAATCTAATAAAGAGAAGTTTTAAGAAAGTAAATAATAATTATCTACTAAAGCATAATGATAAAGTATATATGTTAAATATATATGATAATAAAGAAGTATCTTTAATAGATATAACAGAGTTATATTCTTTACAAGAAGAAGAAAAGAAACAAAATAAACAAATTAAAGAAAATAATGATAAATTATTACTTGCTATTAAAAATGTAGAAGAATTAGAAAAAGAAAAGAACTTATTAAAACTTAAAAATGAATATCACGATATAATAGGGTATAGACTTGCTTTGTTTGATAAATATTTAGAACAAGAAAATAAGGATATAAATAACATATTAAAATTATTAGATAGTATTTATGAAGATTTTAATTCAAAATTAGATAGCAATGAAAAATTAAAAAACTTGATAAATATGTATAGTATTATAGGAATAAATGTTAAAGTTTTTGGTGCTTTACCTATAGATGAAAGAAAAGGTATAGTATTTTTTGAAATAATAAGAGAAGCTATTACTAATGCTATTATTCACGCTAATAGTAAAAATATAAAAGTAGTTATAACTGCTCGTGATAATTATATAGAAATGGTTATAACAAATGATGGTAATAAACCAAAAAGTGTTATATTTGAAAATGAAGGAATTAAAGGAATGCGTAAGAAATTATCTAATATAAATGGTAGTTTAAAAATTATAACTGATGATAATTTTAAATTAATAATAAAAGCATAAAAAAGAAGAGATAAATTTTACAAAATATTTCTTCTTTATTTTTGTTTGGGAACAATATATCCGTTACTTAAACAAAATATAGTAAGTTTAGTTATATTATCAAACTCTAGTTTAGTAAGAATATTTGAAATATAATTTTTTAAAGTACCTGAGGTTATATTTAATTCTTCGGCAATTTCATCTCTATCTTTAGCTTCACATATACATCTTATTATTTTAATTTCTTTATCTGAAAGCTCTTTAAATTTTTCGCTTTCTTCACTATACATACAATTATCTGGAAATAGAGTATATCCTTTTAGAACTTGACTGATACAAAAAAGTAATGATTCACTATCTGTGTCTTTATATATTAGTCCATCTAAATTATATTCTTTAGCAGTATTTAAAAAAGTAATTTCTGGTACACCAGTAATAGCAAGTATTTTTACTTTGTTATGATATTTATCTTTTACTTCTTTGGCATATTCTATACCATTAGCACCTTCTTTAGTAACTACATCAGTTAATATTAAATCTGGTTTATATTTTTTATATAAATTCATCATATCTTTAGCACTAGTACAAGTACAGACAATATCATAATCATTTGATAAAGTATTCTTTAACATATTGTTAAGTAGTGCTTGATCTTCAATAATCATTATTTTCTTCTTATTTACCATAATATTCACCTCAAGAATATATAAATATTATATCATCAAAGTTGATTTTTTCATATATAAAACAATGAGTTTAATAGAAAAACTATTACTTTTGTCATATTTTTTCTTAAATTTGTATTACTTTTTTCATCTATTAAAGAAAGTGAAAATAATATATAATATTATTAGGAGGAGATAGTATGTTTACTAAAAGTAAAGAAAAAGAAGAAAAAACTTCTAAAAATAATAAGAAAAGAAATATTATTTTAATAGTAGCTGGTCTATTACTATTGATAGTTATTTTATTCTTATTATGGTTCTTTAATCGTAAATTTGAAGTAACATTTGATTATAATAATGGTACAAAAGAAGAAGTAGTATATGTTAAATACAATAAAACCATTAATAGTAAAGATGTTAAAACAAAAGAAGATTTAGGAGAACAGTTTATTGATTGGTATTTAATTTTAGAAGAAAAAGATGGAAAAGATGTTTTAGCAGATAAACCTTATGACTTTAAAACTAAAATAAATAAAAATATCAAATTAAAAGCGGTATATGAGGGAGTAGTTGAAACTATTACTGTTACTTTTGATAGTAAAGGTGGATCAAATGTTGATGCTATTACTATAAATAAAGGAACAGAACTAACACTACCAAAAGATCCTACTTATAAAGGTTATACTTTTAAAGGTTGGGTTGATGTTAATGATAGACCAATTTATGATAAAGCATTACTAAGTGAAGATACAACTTTATATGCTAAATGGAAAAAAGTAGAGGAGAAGAAAGAAACACCAAAACAAGAAAAGAAAGAAGAACCTACGATTGAAGTTAAACCAGAAAAAATTACATTAAGCTTATCAAGAGATACAATTCATTATAATGGAATAAAAACAGCAAAAGCGAGCGCAAAAGTAGAAAATGCTACAGGAGATGTTACATACTCATTAAGTAATACATTATGTATGGGTATTGATGCTAAAACTGGAGTTATTACAGCTAAAAATAATGGTGCATGTTCAAAAGGCGCAGCGATTAAAGTTTATGCAAAAACACCAAGTGGAACTACTGCTGAGCAAACAATTTATTATGAAAAAGACTTAGAATTAACATCAAAAGGAGAGTCTTATAGTAAATATGCTTCTTTTTATGGAGATAGTAATGGTTATTATGTAACTGCAAATCAAAATGTAACTTGGGATGTAACTTTAACTTCATCAGTAAGCTATGAATATACATATAAAGATTTTATAAGTAAAACATCAACATCTGTAAAAGGTGGTTATACTTTTGATACTATTGTAGCATCAACGGGTGCTATTAGTAGAGTTAGTGGTGATGTAAGATTACACGCAAAAACAAAAGCAGAACAAAAATTCTTTGTTGATATAAAGAGGGATATTAATTAATATTAAAAAAGTATTCAGTAAAAAAGAGTAAAAATAATTAAAATGATAAAAATAGATATTTTAATACTGGCTCTAATGATTTTACTGTTAAATCAAATCAAAGTGTTAAATGGTCTACAAGTGGAACTGTTTCAGGAAGTGTTACAACAAATGATACTACTTGTATTGGAAAAGCAAATGCTACAGGTAGTTCATCTGCTACAATTACTGCAACTACTGTTGGAGGACAAAAATTAGAAGTGTATTGCGTAGCCGTAGTAAATTAAGGTATTAAATATTTAAAATGTGTCAAAAGTCATATTTTTTGCAAGAATAATATGACTTTTTTCATCTATTAAAGAAAGCGAAAAAATAGTATAATTATAAATGAAAGGAGAATGATTTATGATAAAATCAAAAAGTGTAGTAAAAAAATTAACTACAATACTATTTACATTAGTAGCAATCTTTGCTGTAGGATTAACTAATGTAAATGCAGAAACAAAAACTGTAGATGTTGAAGATTCAAGTGCATTAATAAATGCAATGAATGATGAAACAACTGATATAGTTAGACTTAATAATGATATTGTACTATCAAGCGAATATGATACAACATTCTATATTTATAAGTCAAAAACACTTGATTTAAATGGTCATACTATAACTGTACCAAATTATAGAAAAATTAAATTTTGGTATTATGCGGATGCTGATATTAAATTGATTGATTCTGCCAATAGTAATACTGCAAAAATTATTGGTAATCATACTGGTGCATCGGAATATGATTTGTTGTATGGAGCAATTATTCGTAATGCAGAAAAGGTAAATTTTGAGATAGACGGTGTTGATTTTGAAGTAAAAAATAATAATTTTATTACCATTGTTAGTATGGAAGGTAACAAAAAATATGAAAATCTCATTATAAAAAATTCTAATGTTAATGGGAATCAGTTCTTATTTTGGTCTGGTGCTGCTAAAAAAGTTTATCTTGAAAGTATAAAACTTTCTAATCCTACAGCATCAGGTGCAAAAAGAATGTATCTTAGTAATGATTCTAATTTAACTATTAATGATGTAATTGATGCAAATGCTGTTGTTGAATATTATTCTAAAGACGGTGTAAGAACAGCTGATAGAACAGCAAAGCTTGATTCTATTGATACTTATTATGGTCCAATTACAGTTAAATTCGCAAATGGATTTAATGTATCTAATGCTACTTTAAATGGTAAATATGGAGAAACACCTGAAACTAATATTACAATTAAAAATATTGGTGAAAATAATTTACAAATTAAAAATGTAACAGTATCTGATACTGAAAAATTTGAAATTATTGGAGGAACACAACCAACAGTTAATGTTGGTGGAACAAATGCTGACTTTAAAGTAAAAGCAAAAGCTGGTCTTGGTGTTGGTGATTATACAGCAACAATTACTGTAACTGATATGGGTGGTAAAACTTATACAGCAACAGTTACATTAAAAGTTGAAAAGAAAAACCTTACTGTAGGTATTAGTGGTTTAGATAGTAAATGGGTTTATGGCACTATTAAAACTCCAACTGCAACAGGAGTTGATGGCTTAGGAACAGGCGATTATAAAATCACTTACTCTAAGGAAAACAATGGTTCTGTTGAAGACATGGGAACAACATTACCTAAATTAGTAGGTAAATATAAAGCTACTTTAAGTATTACAAATCCAAATTATACAGCAAGTGAAGCTAGTGTTCCTTTTGAAATCACACCAATTAATACTGCAGTAAAAGTAAAAAGTAATGATGCGACATTTACTTATGATGGAAATGAACATTCAAATAATGGTTATACTGTTTCATTTAATGGTGGTGTAACAGGTAACACATTATCAACTGGTGACACTGTAAATGCTGATGTTACTGGTAAAGTAAAAGATGTTAGTGATACAGCTGATGGAAATAACACAATTAAAAGCGTTACAATAAAAAATGCAGATGGTGTTGATGTAACTAATTGTTACAATATTATTAAAAAGAATGCTGGTAAATTAACAGTAACACCAATTACAACACCAATAGTTGTAACAGCTGATTCAGAGACTAGGGTATATAATGGTACTGAATTAACAAAAGATACTTATACATATAAAGATGGCGTATTATTAGCTGGTGATATGTTAGAAGCTACAATTACTGGTAGCCAAAAATATGTAGGAATTGCTGATAATAAAGTAACAGATGTAAAAATAATGAGAAATGGTAAAGATATTACTCGTAACTATACATTTGGAACACATGAAGATGGTACTTTAAAAGTAACTGAAGCAACACAAACATTTAATGTTAATGAAAATGTTAATGTATTAGTAAATGGTACTCTTACTATTGAACAAATAAAAGCTCAATTAGGTTCTAATATTGAAAATTATAATATTGAATTTGTAAGTGGAGGTGCTGGTTCATTTGATTCAACTACTGGATTTACTGCTGGTGCAACTAGCGGAAAAGTAGTAATGAAAGCTATTGCTCCTGCAAAAGATGAAAATAATGATGGAACAAATGAATATGCTGAAGCTACAAAAACATTCTATATTAATGTTGTAAATAAAGAGAATGTAACAATCAGTGGTTTAACAGATAATCAAGAATTTACTTATGATGGAACTAGTAAAACACCAAGTGGAACTATTAAAGTTGATGGTGATAAAGTTCCTGTAGATGAATTAGAAGTTAAATATACTGGTACAGGTTATAATAGCGCTACAGCACCTACAAATGCTGGTACTTATACAGTAACTTATAGGGTTAAAGATGATAATCCTACATATGTAGGAAGTGTTACTTATACATTCACTATTAAAAAAGCACAACTTGAAAAAGTAACTATTGTTAAAGATACTTTTGAATATACTGGTAGTGATATTACTCCTACATTAAATAATGTTAATTCTAATATAGAAGTAACTGGTGATACTACAGCTAAAAATGTATCAAATAATACTATTACTGCAAAAATTACAGATAAAACTAATTATGAGTGGAAAGATGGATTAAATGGTGATTTAACTATTAACTGGTCAATCACTCAAGCAACACCAAACTATACAATACCAACTGGTCTTAATAGTGTAAAAGGAAAAACATTAAATGATGTTCTTCTTCCTGATAGATTTACTTGGAATGATGCAAGTACAGTATTAACAGCTGGAACTAATAAGTATAAAGCAACATATACTCCTGAAGATACTACAAACTATAAAACAATAAATGATATTGATATTGAGGTTGTAGTTAAAAATACGTTTAATGTAACAACATCAGTTGATGGTGGAAATGGAACAATTACAGAAAGTAAACTAGGTGTTGTTGAAGGAACTAAAGTTGAAATAACATTTACACCAAATGCTGGATATATGATTGATAAAGTATTAGTAAATACAGTAGAAACTACTGTAACTGGTAATAGAATAGAACTTACTGTAAATGAAGAAAAAGAAGTTAAAGTAAGTTATAAAAAAATACCATTTACTGTAACTGTTAAAGATGTAGCTGGTGCTACTATTACTCCAAATGGTGTAGTTACAGTAAGTTATGGTGAGACACAAGAATTTATTATAACTGCTAATAGTGGATATAAGTTAGTTAAAGTTCTAGTTGATGGAACTGATAAAACTGCCGATATGGTTGGAGATACTTTAAAACTTACAAATATAACATCTAATATCAATTTAGAAGTTGTAGTTGAAAAAATAGTTTATGAAGTAACTGAAGGAGCTAATCAAAAATATACAATCACTAAAAATAATGAAGCTAAATTTAAAATAAATGCTGACTTTAGATTATTTGATGGTGGTAAGGTATATGTTGATAATGAATTAGTTGATCCTAAAAATTATACAGCAGAAAGTGGAAGCACAATAATTACATTAAAGAAAGAATCCGTTGATACATTATCAGTTGGAGAACATACTTTAAAAGTTGTATTCAATGATGGTGGAGAAGCAATTGCAACATTTAATGTAGCAAGAGTAACAGTGCCTACTGACAATCCACAAACTGGAGATAATATTGGATTCTATATAATAAGTGGAATCATATCAATCGTAGGACTTGTTGGAGCTGGAATCTTTTATAGAAGAAAACAAACAAATTAAACTGTGAGTTAGAGTTTTCTCTAACTCCTTTTTAATATAAAAATTGAGGGATGATAATGTGAAAAAAACAAAATTAAAGATAAAGAAACTATCTAAAAAACAAATTATCATTATTTCAAGTATTCTTCTAATTGTTATACTAATTATTGTTTTACTACCATCAAAAGAACCATATGTTGGTAAAATAAAAGATGGAAAAGCAGTATACATTGATAGAGTTAAAAATGTAACAATATATCCTGAAAAAAACAAGACATTAATAGAGTTTGAGAATAACGAGGAACTTATTGATAATTGTATAATATCAAATGAAATATATGATAAATTTAAAAGTAATGATCCACTTTATAATATAACAATCAAAGATTATTCTAAATTATCTAACTTATCTGCTAAAGAAAATTATAATATAAATAAATCTTTACAATTAAAGTTAGTAAAAGAAGATGATAGCTATACTGATTATTATGCAATGACTTGTGGATTTAAAAACAAAAAAGAACTTATGAAATATACTAAAGCAGTTATAAAACTTGCTAATAAAGTTAAATAAAGAATAAATTTTCCAAAATAGAATATTTATTCTTTTTTAGTGATAGTTTTTTTAGTATTATTTATATCTTTATCTCATATAGTTAGATGAGGATGGTATAACATGTATAACACAGATGAAATTGAAATAAAGTGTAGTACCAAACATTTGCCTTTGGAATATAAATTATTGGAATGGCGACTAATTTTAAATAGAGAATTATATGAGAGTAAAGTAATTGATTTAAAAGTTTTTAGTTTAATGGAACAATCAATACTTGGAAGAATGACAAAAATGAAAAATGAATATAAAGACAAGATTAATGATGGTTTGACAAAAGGGAAAAATCATGGTAGCATGTCATCATCCTAGTTATCTTGCTTTTTAAGAACATGAAAGGAGAGTGAGAAATAATGGATATAAAAAAAGCAAGGGAAGATTTAAGACAAGGAAAAACGATTTATGATATGCCACTTAGAGTAGTATATTATGCTCGTGTTTCAACAGATAAGGACGATCAATTAAATAGTTTGGAGAACCAACAAAACTATTTTAAAGAGATGATAACGGAAAACAAAAACTGGGTATTTTGTGGGGGTTATATAGATGAAGGAATTAGTGGAACTGCTGTAAAAAATAGAGATAAATTTCTAAAAATGATTGAGGACGCTACTCTTGGAAAAATAGATATGATAGTTACAAAAGAGATATCAAGGTTTTCAAGAAATACTGTTGATAGTATAAAATATACAGAGTATTTATTAAAACAGGGAGTTATTGTATATTTTTTATCAGACAATCTTAATACAATAGGGGAAGATTCGGAGTTTAGACTTACAATTATGTCAAGCTTGGCTCAAGATGAGGTTAGAAAACTTTCTGAAAGAGTTAAATTTGGTATTAATAGAATGATTAAAGATAGAAAACTTATTGGTGGTAATTTAACTGGATATTTCAAAAAAGATGGAAGATATGAAATTAATCCAGCAGAAGTCCCAATAATTACTTATCTTTTTGAAACTTATGCATCTGGGAAAGTTGGTCTTAAGAAGATAGGACAAGATCTTGCAAAAATGGGATATTTAAATTCAAAAGGGGAACCATATTCTGATACAACTATGGCAAAATTTTTAACTAATCCTAGATATAAAGGGTATTATACTGCTAGATTAACTGAGGTTGAAAATTATAAAACACATAAAAAGAAAAAAGTTCCAAAAGATAGACAAATAATTGAAAAGGATGATAGAGTTCCAGCAATTGTATCTGAAGAGTTATGGAATAAAGCAAATGAACTTCATGAGATGAGAAAAAAATCACCTGCATGCCACATTCTAAATTCTGAAAAATCTTTAGAAACTGCAAAATATAGCTGTTTATTATATTGTAAGGATTGTGGTAATGTATTTATAAGAGCTGGTGGAAGTAATAGAGCAAATAATCCTACATGGTCTTGTAAGAAATATAAGACTGAGGGAGTTGGTGCCTGTGCTTCACCAATCTTAAGAGAAGAATATCTAGATAAGATATTTGTACAAATATTTAGTGATTTTATAGATAATAAAAAAGAATATTTAAGTGGGGTAATAAATGAATATGAGAATATTATAAGCAGTAATAATAGCTCTGATAATATTGAAAGCATAAACAATCAAATTACAAAAATAGAGAGTCTTAAGAATAAATTATTAGATTTGAGTATTAAAGGAATGATTGATGATTTAGAGTTTAAGAAAAGAAACGATAAGTTTAATAATGAAATTAATTTCTTAAAAAAGAAAATTTATACACTTAATAATCCTAATGCAGAAATTGCAAAATTAAAGGAAAAAATAATAGAAGTTAGAAATACTCTTACTTCAAAAGCTGATTTACAAAAAGAGCTACCTAATTTAATGAGAATATTAGTTGAAAGAGTAGAAGTTGAAAAAATAAATGGCGATAGAAAACATGTAAGATTAATTATTCATTTCAATTTTAATGCAGATACAATATATAGAGAATTAGAAATTGATAACAAAATAAAAAAACTTGAGTTATCAAATTTTTATCCAAAAAAATGTTCTTTTGGTGATAAAGAGATTCAAAATAGCCTACATAGGAAGACTGGAACTCTTGGTGGAACCCTTGAAAATAAAGGGAAAAATGCTATTTTCTGTTCCAATGGTAACACCAAGCAATACTGGGTTCGTTAGTTTGGGTTTTAAACTCGGTAAAGAAAAATTATTTAATTATATAAAAAAATTTGGTTTTGGTGAAAAAACAGGTGTAGATTTAAACGGTGAAGAAAATGGAATACTATTCAATTTAGATAAAGTTGGAGATCTTGAACTTGCAACAACATCATTCGGTCAAGGTGTCAGCGTTACACCAATACAACAAATTGTTGCCGTAAGCGCAGCTATTAATGGCGGCTATTTAATGAAACCATACATTGTAAAATCATTAAACGAACCAGTTACAAACACTATAATCCTTGAAAATAAACCAACAATTGTTAGAAAAGTTATATCAGAAGAAACAAGTGAAAAAGTAAGATTTGCACTTGAAAGTGTAGTTGCAAACGGAACCGGAAGAAACGCATATATTGAAAACTATCGAGTAGGTGGTAAAACAGGTACTGCTCAAAAAGTAAAAAATGGCGTATATATGGTTGGCAATTATATTGTTTCCTTCATTGGTTTTTTACCGGCAGATGATCCTGAAGTAGTTGTATATATTGCAATTGATTATCCCAAAGGAATTACACAATATGGTGGTACAGTATCTGCACCAATCGCTAGAGAAGTATTACTTGACAGTATTAGCGCTTTAAATATAAAACCATCTAAAGGTGGATTTGATAAAAAATATAATTGGAACGATAAAAAAAGTTATATCGTTAATGATGTTGTTGGAATGAGTGTTAATGAAGCAATTAAAGAATTAAAACACTTTAAAGTAGAATATTCAGGTAGCGGAACAAAAGTTATTTATCAATCACCAACAAAAGGAACAAAACTTACAGAAGGATCAACAATAAAATTAATGGTTGGCTAATAGAAAAAAATATGGTATAATGAATTTGATGCTACAATGTGCTAAATAAGGAGGAAACAAATGAATAAATTAGAACTTATTGAAACAATTGAAGAATTAGGACTTGATACTAATGATTTCTATGTTTTGTCATCAGGCGCTTTAGTTCTTAGAAATCTATATGAAGAAGCAAATGATTTAGATATTGCTGTTAACTCTAAAGGATTAGAACATTTAAACAAAAAATACAATCTAATTTCTAAAGAAAACAATTGGTACTATGTAAACGACAAAGTAGAATGTGTACTTGATACAAAAGCCTGGGAGATAGAAAAGGTCGGTAAATATAACGTAGAAAGTATAACTAAATACTATGAATATCTAAAATCAAGTACCAGAGAAAAAGACAAAATAAAAAGAAAAATAGTCGAAGACTACTTAAAAAAAATAACATTATAAGGCAGATGATTTATATGAAGAAAAAAATAATATTATTATTAATTCTATTAATATTACCATTTGGCGTTGAAGCTAAAAGCTTAGCAGATATGCGAAAAGAATTAAAAAAACTAGAGGCAAAACTTGCAGAATCTAAAAATCAAGAAAAATTAAATAAAGAAGAAGTAGAAAAAATAAACTCTGAAATAAATACAATCACAAATAATATTGCTGATGCTCAAGCTCAAATTGAAAAAGCCGGTAAAAAAATAGAAATAAACGAAAATGAAATTGAACAAAAACAAGTAGAAACAGATAATTTGCTTAAATATTTTCAAGCATCATCAAATGAAAATGTATATTTAGAATATTTGTTCGAAGCAAAAACTTATACAGAATTCATCTATAGATATGCAGTAATTAAACAATTAACAGAATATAATGATAATCTTTCCAAAGAATTAAAAGATTTAATTGATGAACTTGAAAATACTAAAGTTGAATTAAAGAAAAAAACTGAAGAACTACGAAAAGATAAAGCTAGTTATGAAGATAAACTAATAACACTAGCACTAAGAAACAGCGAATTAAGAGAAGAAGGAACATCAATCGAAGAAGATATTGCATATATAAAAGAAGAAATCAAAACATACGAAAGTATGGGATGTGGTGAATATCAAGATATAAGAATATGTAAAACAGTACCAAATTCTAAAGGCTTTGTTTATCCACTATTGCAAGGATGGGTAACAAGCAATTACACATCTAATCGTGATCCTGTATATTCAAATGGCCAACTAGTTAGTTCAGGTGCTCACTATGGAATTGATTTAGGCGGAATGAAAGAAGGAACACCAGTATATGCAGCCGCACCAGGTATGGTTACTAGACTTGTAATCAAAAGTAGCTGTGGGGGAAATCAAGTATTCGTTGAACATAGAGTAAATAATCAAATCTATACAACAGTTTATATGCATTTATTATCAATAAGCGTAAGTAAAGGTGATATAGTTGGACCAACTACAGAAATCGGTAAAGTTGGCGGAGATTCAACAAGTGCAACAACAAGAACCGGAAAGAAAAATGGTGGATATGATTGGTGTACTAACGGAACCCATTTGCACTTTGGCGTTTCAAACGGATCATATTCAACCGGAACATATGGCTTCAATGCTAATTCATTTAATCCAACCAAAATATTAGATTTTTCAAAAGGATATTTTTCAAGATAATATCCTTTTTTGTTGCAAGTATTTCTAAAAAAATGATATTATATTAGTAGGAGAAACATATGGAAAAAATTGATTTGCACTTACATACTACTTATTCTGATGGTGATCTAGATATAACAACTCTTTTATTAGAAGCAAAAAAAAGAGGTATTAAAACCCTTGCAATTACAGATCATGAAACAATTATTGGACTTAATGGTTATAAAAAAGCAATTGAAAAATATGACATAAAAATAATACCAGCAATTGAAATGAATGTAACCTTATCTGGAACTCATATCTTAGGTTATGGTATTGAAGATTTAAATAAAGTAGAAAAAGCCTTTGATGATATAAGAATTGAAAATGAAAATGTAGTTTATGATATAATCAAATATCTAAAAGAAGACGGTGTAAAAATAGATGAAAGTGATGTTACCCAAAATACTATGGAATACCACCAAAACAAAAAGAATATAGTAGAAATCAATAATGATATATTTAAATATCAAAAAGAATTTGTTATTGCTAAAAATGATGTAGCTAGGACAATGAGAGATTTAAAAATCGTTGAATCAGTTAATGAAGCATATAACTTATACTTAAATAGAGATGGCAAAAAATATTGTATTAAAACTAAAAAAATCGATGTAAGAGACGCAATAGAACTAATAGATTCCTGTGGTGGCACGACATCACTCGCACATCCAATGACAGTTAGAACAAAAAAGGAATCATTAATTAATATATGTAAAGAACTTAAATCTTATGGTTTATCAGGTATAGAAGTAGATGGCAATCGTTTTTCAAACAAACAAAGAATCCAATATCGAAATATTGCTGAAAGTTTAAATTTAATTGAAACGATTGGTAGCGATTTTCACAGACTTGATCAAGAAATGGGAATGTTTGTATCAAACAAAATCGTTGACAATTTAGAACAAAAAATAAAAGAAATGAAACTAATAAAGCATCTATAATAGATGCTTTACTTTGATATATTTAATAATATTCCTATACTTATCATACTAATTAATAAACTTGAACCACCATAACTTAAAAAAGGTAAAGTAACACCTGTTACTGGTATTAATCCAACAACAACCATTAAATTAAGTGAAGATTGAAAAGCTAAAGAAAAAGTTATTCCAAATGCCAAATATTTTTTAAATAAATCATTTTGTTTGCGTGCAACTCTAAATCCCTCAAATGTTATAAAAGCAAATAATAAAACAATAATAGAAGCACCTATAAAACCTAACTCTTCACATATTATAGAAAAAATAAAATCCGTTTGCGGTTCTGGTAAATAAAAATGTTTTTGTCTTGAATTACCAAGACCTAGACCAAATAAAGCCCCAGGTCCAATAGCATATAAAGATTGAATTATTTGAAACCCTGTTCCAAGAGGATCTTTCCAAGGATCAATAAATGATAAAATTCTATTTATTCTATACGGCGCAATTATGATTAAACCAGTTATTCCAAGTAAACCTAATACACCCATAAAAACAAAAAAGTTCATTTTAACACCACTTACAAACATCATTGCAATTATTGTAACTGTAATAATAACACCAGTTCCTAAATCAGGCTCTAACATTATTAAACCAAAAACTAATATTGTCATTAATAGAATTGGCATTACACCATTTTTTATACTTTTCATTTCTTTTTTATTTTTTTCTAAATACTTTGCCGTAAATATTATTAAAGCAATCTTCATAAACTCACTCGGTTGAATACCTAAACTACCAATTCCAAACCAAGATCTCGAGCCATTTCTAACTTTTCCAATTCCAGGTATTAATACAAGTACTAAAAGTGTCAAACATATAAATATTAAAGTATTTGATCTTTTTTTGATAAAATTCAAATCTATTTTTGATATAATTTTTATTAAAATAATACCAACTATCATAAATAATGTCTGATATTTTAAATATCTAAATTGATCATTAAACTTATATTCAGCCCATATAGAAGAAGATGAATAAATCATAATTAAACCAATTATATTAAGCGAAAGGGTACTTATTAATATTTTTTTATTCATAACAAAACTCCATATATTAAAGCAAGTAAACTTGCAATTAATCCTATGCACCAAAATAGTTTTACAATATCTCTTTCATTCATTCCTTTTTTTTCAAATGCATGATGAATAGGCGTCATCGGAAATAATCTTTTTTTAGTTAATTTATAATATATTCTTTGTATAATGGTAGTTAACATCTCGATTACAAAAACAAATCCAATTATTATTAATAATAATTCATGTCTTGTTATTATAGCCGTACTTGCAAGAACACTTCCCAAAGCAAGTGAACCAGTATCACCCATAAATATTTTAGCAGGATTAATATTAAAAAATAAAAATCCAAGTAAAGCTCCAACAAGCGTAAATATAAAAATTGTTAAATCCATATAACCATTTAACCAATCAGTATTATAGACAATTATACCAAATGTAGAAAGGGCAATTACTGATAGACCAGCCGCAAGACCATCTAAACCATCAGTTAAATTTACAGCATTTGTTGTTCCAAGTAAAACTAATAAAATAAATATTCCATATAAAAAACCGATATTTTTTTTGAAGTTTATTAAATGAACCCATAATAATGGCTCATTTCCAGCAAGTAAAAACAAATAAAAGAACACAAGTGCAATTATAATTTGCATTATAAGTTTTTGGTTTTCCGTTAATCCATCATTATTTTGCCTTTTAATTTTTAAATAATCATCAATAAAACCTATTAAAGAATAAGAAATAAATGAAAATATTACAATTATGAGAGTATAATTTATTTCTATTTTTTTAAGCATATATAAAATAAATGTTATTACTAAAGTAGGTAATATAAATATTAATCCACCAATAGTAGGAGTATGATTTTTCGATTTGTGAGCCCTTTCTAAATATTTACTTATACTTTGATCTGCCTTTAATTTTTTTAGTATTGGTATTAATAAATAGCCTGTTATAATTGATAATATAAAACTTGTTAGTACAACTATAAAAATTATATGCATACTTTATCTCCTTATAAATTATATTCACGATTATATAAATTAGACTTAGTAAGCCCAAGTTTATAGAGTCTTGTAATAATAAGAAAAATATGGTAAAATGAAAAAGTACCAACAAAGTTGATATGATTAATCAAGATCAAAACGATCTGATAAGAATAATTAATATTCTTTTTTAAAAACGAAAAAATATAATATATAGGGAGAGTTTATGAAAAATAAAGTTGTCGTATTTGGCGGAGGCACAGGGATGTCTCATTTAATTAAAGGATTAAAATTATTTCCACTTGACCTTACAACAGTTGTATCTGTGTGTGATGATGGGAAAAGTACAGGAAGACTAAGAGATGAATTCCATATTCCAGCAGTCGGAGATATAAGAAGAGTTTTAGTCGCGCTTTCTGAAACAGAACCACTTGCACTCGAATTACTCAATTATCGCTTTAAAACTACAAGCGATTTAAACGGCCATACTGTAGGTAATTTATTACTAGCAGGATGCACGAATATAACTGGAAATATGTCTGACGGAATAGAAGCATTAAGCAAAATCCTAAACCTAAAAGGTAAAGTTTTACCACTCACAGAAGACAATGTTATATTAATGGCTGATATGAGTGATGGAACAACTATTGAAGGCGAACACCTAATTACAGAATCAAACAAAAAAATAAATCGTGTTTACTATAAAGAAAAAGCGAATGTAAACGAAAAAGTAATTAAAGCAATAAAAGAAGCTGACTTAATCGTTTTAAGTATGGGAAGCCTATATACAAGTATTATTCCTAATTTAATAATCGATGATGTTGTAAAAGAAATAGAAAATAGCAAAGCAAAAATAGTCTATACTTGTAATCTAATGACCCAACCAGGAGAAACAGATGACTTCAAAGTAAGCGACCACATTAAAATATTAAACAAATATTTAGGAAATAGAAATATTGATATCGTAATTGCAAATAATTCAATAATAGATAAGAAAATCGCAAATAAATATTCCAATTTAGAACAAAAAGATCCAGTCATTTTAGATGTAAACGAAGTTAGGAAATTAAATGCCAAAATATTAAGTGATGACTTTGCAATCATCGAAAACAATGTTCTTAGACACGATACACTAAAATTAGGATATAATATATTTTCAGTCCTAATAAATGAAAATAATAATGTAAAAAGAAAAGTATTAAAAAAATAAATAGATTCGTCTATTTATTTTTCTTTAAGTATAATGTATTTAAAACTTTAACTTTCTTACCAATCTTAGTAATAAATTGTTTCTTTACGCCTTCTGGTAATCTTTTTTTTACAACTTTCATATTCTACCTCTTTCTTTCGCTTATAATTATAACACATTTACTTATATTTACAATACCTTTTAATTAAAAACTTGAATAAAATCATTATACGAGGTAAAATAATTATGGTGATAATAATGAAAAAAAGACATTTAAAAAAAAGTAGCATATTAATTATATCTTTAGTACTCTATATAAGTATTATGCTTGTATTTATAAATAAAAAAAATAAAAATGAAATAAAAAAAGATAATGATATTATAATGGTATCTTTAATCGGAAAAACAAAAGAAGAAGTAGAAGAATATGCATCAATCAATAAATTAAGACTAAACATAAAATATGAATATAGCGATTCATCTAAAGGTGTAAGTAAACAAAGTATTCCTGAAGGAAATAAAATAAAAGAAAATGATACACTTGATGTAACAATAAATAAATATTTAGATAAAGAAAAATATAAAAAAGATGGAATAAACGAACTTGGAAGAATACCCGTAATGATGTATCACCATATCGTAAATATTGAAGACAATAAATATACTGGAGGTAATGTAGATGTTGATGGCTACAATAGAACAGCCAAAGCATTTAGAGAAGATCTAGAATATTATTATCAAAATAACTATAGAATGATAAGACTATATGATTACGTAAACGGTAAAATAGATGTTGAATACGGAAAAAGTCCAATTATTCTTACATTTGATGATGGAAATAGTGATAATATAAAAGTAACCGGATTAGATGAAAATGGTAACATTATAATTGACCCCAATAGCGCGGTTGGTATTCTTGAAGAATTTAAGAAAAAATATCCTGACTTTAATGTAACAGCAACATTCTTTGTTACCGGATCTCTATTTAATCAAGGAAAGTACAATGAAAAAATCCTTAAGTTTTTAGTTGAAAACGGATACGATGTTGGAAATCATACCAAAGATCATAATAATATGAGCCAAATAAACGAAGAAAAAACCGAATATGTTGTAGGATATGTATATGAAAAACTAGAAAGTATTATTGGAGATAAATATGTAAATATAGTCGCGCTACCATTTGGAACCCCATATTTATCAAGCCATAAAAACTTTAGCCATATTATTAGCTCGACTTATAACGGAAAAACATATAACACGATATCAACCTTAAGAGTAGGATGGGAACCAGATTATTCACCATTCAGTAAAACCTTTAACAAAAACTTTATAAAAAGATGCAGAGCATATGACAATAACGGAAAAGATTTTGATATCACATATGTATTTAATAATATTTTAAAAAATAATAGATACATATCAGATGGCGATGAAAAAACCATTGTCATACCAAAAAAATCAGAGAATTATGTTAATGATAATAATTTATATAAAGTAACTTACTAGTACAATTACTCATACTATATAACGGTGATATAGATGAATATTTATGAACTTAATAATATTTTAGAAGGTGAAATTACAAATCTAAACAAAATAAATTACGATAATATTCAAACAGATACAAGATTAGTAAATAAAAATAGTCTGCTCTTTATCTTTAACCTAGAACACGATAATGCATATAAATATATTAAAAATATGCAAATTAAACCAGCTATAATTGTTATAAACGAATATGAAAAAACAGTACCAAGCGTAAGCTGTATTAAAGTGAAAGACACCATAAAAGCATATGGAATCCTAGCGAGTTACCATAAATCACAAGTATATAGACCAACTATTATGATAACTGGATCAGTCGGAAAAACAACAACTAAAGATATGATATATGATATATTAAGTATAAATTATAAATGCAAAAAAACAGAACAATCTCAAAATAATATATTAGGCATATCAAAAATGTTACTCGATATAAAAGATGAAGATATTTTAATAGTCGAAGCCGGATCTAACCATATAGGCGAAATAAAAGAACTATCAAGCATCATTAAACCAGATATTGGTGTAATTACCAAAATAGGTAGTAGTCATATAGGAAACTTCGGAAACATTCAAAATATCTTTAAAGAAAAAACAAGCTTTATAAATGAAAATGTTATCGTGCTAGTTAATGGAAAAGATAAATACTTAAATAAACTAAAAGGTTATAACATATATAAAGTAGGAAAGAAAAACCTAAAAGTAAAAAAAATCAAAGTTAAAAATAACTTATCATTTATAACAAATAATATTAAATTAGAACTGAATTCTCTAAATAAAGACTTAGTAATGAATGCAGCACTCGCATTTTATGTTGGTTTACTATTCAATATACCAATCAATAAAATGAAACTAGCCCTTAAAAAATATGCATTCCCTAATCATCGCCAAAACATATATAATATAAATAATACACTATTAATTGATGATACCTATAATGCATCTTATGAATCAACACTATCAAGCATTAAAATGGCAAAAAAAATCCATAAATCAAAAATATTTATATTAGGAAATATGTATGAATTAGGAAGTAAAACAAATAAAATCCATAAAAAAATATTAAATAAATTAAAAGGCTATAAAGTATATACTGTAGGTGAATTTTATAAAAATAAAAATAATTATAAAACAAAAGAAGAATTAATAAGAAAATTAAAAAAAATCAATTTAAAAAATAAAGTTATATTAGTTAAAGCATCAAGAAAAATGGAATTTGAAAAAATTGTCGATTTTATAAAAAAAGAACTAGCAAATAATTAATAAATGTTATATAATTGAATAGAGGTTGATAATATGTATCAGAAAAAAACAGATAACGTTATATATTTCGTTGCCGTATTTATGGTAACATTTGTTGTAGTTTTTATGGCAGGCACTACATATTGCCGTGTTCAAAATGAAAAAACTATAAACACTCATAAAGAAGTTAAAATGGTCGCTCGTATTGAAGGCTGGAAAAAAAACAATAAAGACTTTAAAATTGATGAAAAAAAAGTTGAAATAAATATTGATGCAACAGGAAGTACAACCGATGTAAAATATATGGTACATATCAGTAATATTCCAGAAGGTGTAAAACTATATAAAGATGAACACTTTTTATATGAACTTGATAATGACTTTGATGGAATAATAAATTATAAAGAAACTATGAAAGAAAAAATTGTTTTCTATATTGAAAATAATAATGAAAATGTTCCGGTAATAGGTGATAATTCAATAAACAATAGTACAACTGACGAACCAAATAATGAAGAAGTACCATCATTTAATGTAAAACTACTTTTTGAAAAACAAGATTTAGGGGGAATATAATGAATAATAAAGGAATGACTCTAGGAATTGAGATTTTAATTATTGTTTTCTTTGCATTCGCAGCCTTTTTATCAATATTTATATTAGTAAGATCATTTACAGGATCATATGATAACAACTATAAAACTCCTGCATATTATCATTCAATTGAATTAAAATTAGAAAAAGCTGCGAGAAAATATATGGATGGAAAAAGTATAAATGAAAAAACAATAATAACAGCAGATGAATTAAAAGAAGAAAAATTATTTAATAATAAATGTAATGGTTATGTTATAATTGATAAAACATTTTATACGCCATACATTAAATGTGATGATTACGAAACAATAGGGTACTCTAAAGTACTTGCTAATTAATTTGTAAAATAAAGTAAAATATATTTTATTTTATTTTTTTTTGGTGTATAATTATTTGTAGTATATGAGGAGGAAATAAAAATGACATTAATTTATTTTATATTAGTACTTGGTATAACTGTATTTATTCACGAATTAGGACATTTCATATTCGCTAAAAAAGCAGGAATATACTGTTATGAATTTTCACTTGGTATGGGACCAGTAATATTTAAGTTTAACCGTAAAAACGATGAAACAACATATTGCCTTAGACTTTTCCCTATAGGGGGATTTGTACAAATGGCTGGAGAAGCAGTCGATTTAGATGAAAACATTCCAAAAGAAAAAAGAATGCAAAGTAAAACTTGGCTTCAAAGATTTTTAACAGTAAGTGCAGGTGTTATATTTAACTTCTTACTAGCGTTAATTATTTTCTTTACAGTTGGTATGATTTCTGGAACTAACGACCAAAAAGCATATGTTGGTGGAATAGGTGAGAACTTTAAGGCAAGTACAACTAACTTAAAAGTTGGCGATCAAATCCTAAAAATAAATGGTAAAAAAAGTTTATCAAACAGTAAAGCATTACTTCTATTAACTATTAATAATGGAAAAAATATTGATGTTTTAGTTAAACATACTGATGGAACAAAAGAGACAATCACTATTGAACCAACACTAGTAAAAGAAATATTGGATGAAAATAATAATGTTACAGGATATGAAGTTTATGAGGGCGAAGAAACAAAAGATGCAATTTATAAATATGGTATTAGTTTAACAAGTAAAGTAACAAGTGTTAAAATTAATAGTTTCAAAGATTTTTGGAATAATGTATACCATGCATTTATCTATTCATTTCAAACATTCTTTGGCTTAATCGATCAAATGTTTAACATTATCGGTTACCTATGTACAGGTAAATTATCACTTTCTAGTCTAAGTGGACCAGTTGGTATATATGAAGTTGTAGGCGAAAGCGCAAAATATGGCTTTATTAATGTTGTATATTTGGTAGGCTATATATGTGTTAATGTTGGATTTATTAACTTACTACCACTTCCGGCATTTGATGGTGGCCGTGTATTCTTTATGATAATTGAAGCAATCAGAAAGAAACCAGTAAGTCCTAAAATCGAAAACATTATTCACGCAGTAGGACTAACACTATTAATGATTTTAATGGTTGTTATAACATTTAACGATATTATAAGATTATTTGTTAAATAGACAAGATTTATCTTGTCTTTTTTTAATTTTTTCTTCCTTTTTTATAAAAATAATGGTATACTTTAATAGTAGGTGATGATTTAGATGAAAAAAGGATTTACTTTAGTAGAATTAATTGCAGTAATTGTTTTACTTTCTTTAATCGCACTTTTCACTTTTCCAAGTGTAAATAAGACAATTAAAGATCGTAGAGAAGCATTATATAATGTACAAATTGACAATATAAAAGCATCAGCTGTTAGTTATATTGATAAAAATGGATTACTTAAAGATAATGATAAAGTTATTGTAACTTTATGTCAGTTAAAACAAAACGGATTTACTGATGAAAAAATAAAGAATCCTATTAATAATAAATATATTCCAGATGATTCTAAAGTTATTGTAACAAAAGATGAAAGAATATTCATTTATGGAACTGATGGCAATACAACTTGTACAGTAAACGATACAACTTTATTTGAATATGTGGAAGTTGGATCTGAATATAAAGAAACTATAGATGTTAGTTTATATACTGTAACTATATATAGCGGTGATACTGTTGTAAACAAAATTGATACATCTAAATTAGGATCATATTTTATTGAATATGTAAGTAGTAATAAAAAAATAAATAAATATGTATATATTGTTGATACAACATCGCCAAATATTCTTTATAAAGATAAAGTAAATGGAAGTAATGAAATTGGTAAAAGCGCTATTACAATTGAAGCAAATCAAGGTGTATTTATACCTTATAATGTAATAGTTAGTGATAATAGTGGAGAAGTAATTGAACCAACTATTTCATCAAATGTTAATTTAAGAATACCAGGATCATATTATGTTACTTATAAAGCAAGTGATAGTAGTGGTAATACAACTATAAAAACACAAGTGATTAAAGTAGTAGATACAAAACCACCTGTTATTGAAAGTGTTAGTGGTAATCCAAGTGTTAAAACACCAATGAGCATAGTTATAACTGTAAATGCATACGATGATGGTGTTGGTCTGCACCCATTAGGAGCTTATTCGTTTGACGACGGTAAAACTTGGCAAGTATCAAATAGTATTACAGTTGATAGTAATACAACTCTTAATATTGTTGTAAGAGATGCTGCTTTAAATAAAACAAAACATACAGAAAAAATTACAAATATACTTAAAGATGACAAAAACATTTCATTCACAATAAAAAGTGGTACCTTAAAAAATAATGGTTGGTTTACAAGTGATGTTGGTGTTTTAGTTAAACCGCTTGTATCAAATGATTATTTTGAATCATTTAGTTATTGCACAGGAAATAATATTTGTACTCCAGATAAAACAAGTACGAATTATAATGGTGAAACTATAAAACTTACAGAAAATACTAGTGGTACTCTAATATGTGGCCGAGTTAATAAAAAAGATAATACAAAAACAGATGTAGTATTTAGTACCTTATTTAAAATTGATAAAAGTATACCAGATGTAAGATATGAAGTAATATCAGGAAATCAAAATAATGGATACGAGCCTTGGTATGTAAGCGACGTTAATCTATCGGTTAGAACTTCATCAATAAGTGGTATTGAAAAAATTGAATATTGTACAACAACAGGAAATAGTTGTACCCCAAATAAAACAGCATATGGTTCAAATATAAATGTTATATTGAGTACAAATAGTAAAACAAATAAAGTATGTAGTATTGTTACAAACAATGCCGGAACAAGGGGTCAAAATACTTGTAGTATTAATTATCAAATAGATAAAACAGTGCCAAGTGTAAGTCTTGTTTTAAATGGTGGTGTTGGTGATTATATTGGTAAAACAGCAAGTATTAAAGCTGTAGTTAGTCCAAGTACTAATGCTAGTGGTTATACTTTTATTTGGTACAAAAATGGCACTCAAATTCAAAGTGGAACTAGTGATACAATTACAATTAGTAATGGTGATAATATATATAAAGAAGATACTTATAGGGTTGTTGTTATCACAGGAGCAGGAAATAAGGGTGAATCTTCTAAAAAAGTAAAGGTAGATACTGTTAAACCTACTTGTAGCTTAACTGCAAATGGAACTAATGGAAATAATGGTTGGTTTATATCAAGTAGCGTTAATATTATTGGTACATTTAAAGATAGTGAAAGTGGTGTTGAAAGTAAAGGTGTTGGTACTAGTTATGGTTACAATGGTAATACTAGTTATAGTGTAAGTACAAATACCAAAGGAACTACCATATATTGTTCAGTTAAAGATAAAGCTGGTAATGAAGGAAGTAATAGCATAACCATTAAGAAAGATGATGGTAGTGATAGTTCTTGTTCATTAAGTGGTGAAAATAGTAGTTGGACTAACGGAAGAGTACATATCATATATCAATTAACTAATAGTTTTAGCGGAGTTGAGGAAGTACAAGACTTTATAGGAAATGCTATGAGTACCTATGATGATGAGCTTGTAGATCAAGGTCAAATAAGGCCAAACTCAAACGCTTACGGTTTAGAAGCAATATTTTACAATCCCGTAGTTTATAAGACTATGTCGTTTAGTTCCTGGTCTGTAACACTAAACTCTGGTGCAAAAGCAAGTTGTCCAGCAAAAACAGCAAATGTATATTTTGATGCAGTCAAACCAACTTGTTCATTTGTCGGAAACACACCTAATGGAAGTAATGGTTGGTATAAAAGTACAGCAAACATAAAAGCAACATTTAATGATGGAAATGGTAGCGGGATTGATAAATATGGTGTAGGTGATGATAGCACTTCCTCGTATAATAATCAAGATACTTATGTATTAAGTGGAAATACCAGTGGAAAAACATTAACATGTCTTGTAAAAGATAAAGCCGGAAACGTAGGAAGTAATACAATAAATGTTAAGAAAGATGATGGTAGTAGCACATCTTGCTCATTAAGTGGTGAAAATAGTAATTGGACTAATAAACAAGTTATTATATCATATAGAATGAATAATAGTTTGAGTGGAATAGATACAAGTTATAATGGAGATAGTCAAGGATTTTATAGATTATTTGGTCCAGGAGGATATGTTGAATTACAAATGCCATTCCAAACTGAAGGACAAGTTGCTAAAACAACAACATTCCCAAGTTGGACATGGAGAACTAATTCAGGAGCAACAGCATCTTGTTCATCTAAAACAGCAAATGTCTATTATGATAGCGAAAAACCAACATGTTCTATAAGTATAAGTGGAACAATGGGAAATAACGGTTGGTATAAAACTAAATCAACAGCTTCGGTTAGAGGAAATGATGGATCAGGTAGTGGTGTTGCAAGTGCTTTAATTGGATACACAGCATCAAACGCTGTATCATCATCAATAACAATAAATGAAGGCGGAAGAGCATCTCAATTAGTTGGTATAGTTAAAGATAAAGCTGGTAATACAACCACATGTACTCATGGTGAATGGAAAGTTGATGCAACCATTCCTTCTGTAAAAGTAACGGGAACTGTTGCTAGTGGTACATGGACAAATAAAGATGTAACATTATATGGCGGCGTAACACCAGATGGTGTAGATAGTGTATTTAGCGGTTATACATATAGATGGACTAGAGATGGAACATATGTAGGATCAACTAAGAATATAACTGCAACATCAAGTGGAACATATACATTAACTGTAACAACAGGTGCCGGTAATAGCGCTTCAGCAAGCTATACTGTTAAAATTGATAAAACTGCACCAATTTGTGAGTATAGTGGAGGAAGCAGTAGTTGGACTAATAGGTATGTTACAATCAAGATTGGTTGTAAAGACAATGAAAGTGGATGCGCAAGCGGTGAAAAGAGTGAAACAATTAGAACACTAACAAGAACAAAAGCAATGACAACAACTATTAAAGATAAAGCAGGTAATAGCACAACTTGTACTAAAACATTCGATGTCTATTATGATGGTACTGACCCAGTATGTTCAGTAAATATAACAAGTTCGGGAACAAGTGGTGTAAGTGGAAACGTTAGTGCTACAGATAAAGGTAGTGGTATTAGCGGATCATCAAGTCGATCATTCACTAACATAAAATCAAGCACAACTTATACATTCAGTGATAAAGCAGGTAATAGCACTTCTTGTAGGGTAAATGTAACTAGCAGCACTGAATACCGAAAAACGACTTGTAGAGAATACAAAGCGTGCTCAAGTAATCAATGCGATTGGAATACTTGTCTAACAACAAAATGCTCTGGTGGATGGGATAATAGAGTATGGGGAAACAAATATAAGTGTTGTAGCGCTCAAGGATGTGGACCAAGTTCGTGTCACGAATCTAACCCTGGACCAAGGTATTGTATAAAAGATGGCAATGCAAAATGCCTTGTAAATTCAGGAAAATGGAATAGTTGTAAATATGAAGAGTGCGTTGCGGGATATGAAACGTGTCGAGCAGAAAATTGTGGCTGCGAAACATGGAATTCAGCTGGAAATTGGAGTACAACTTCTTGTCACGAATCTACAGTAATAAAATGTGAAAGTAGGACGGTGTATTATGGCAGTTAAAAAAATATTATCTTACACTTTAATCGTAATTGCCGTATTACTTATAATTCTTCCGATCATTATAAACAAAGATAATGAAAAGGAAAAAATAAAAGTAAAACATGATATGGAAAATAAGATGACTGAGTTTTGCAACTATGCATTTATTGATTTAGATAAAGATACAGGCGAAGTATGGGTAACTATTGCAGAAATGAAAAAATTATTTGACTATGACATATCTTTATTCGAAAATAAAAAATATGCATGTGACTTATCAAAATCCCATATTGAGGCAACTATTGAAGACGATAAATTAATCTGTAAGCCAGTATTATCGTGTAAATATTTATCAAAATAATTATTGACAAGTAATAAAAAAAATAGTATTATTTATTAAAACAACGAGAAAAAATATTATTAACTTCCTTATATTAGTGAGCTTGGTATAGTGAAAACAAGTTATAATAGCTAATAATTCCTATTTTCTCAAGGTGAAATGCAAACATTTCCGGGTAAAACCGTTATATTAATTAAGATAAAAAAAGGATGGTACCGTCTTTATAGACTCCTTGTACCATTCTTTTTTGCGATATTAGGAGGAAGAATTATGGCAAATAAAGCAATAACAAGTAGAGATGTAGACTTTGCGCAATGGTATACAGATGTTGTAAGAGCAGCTCGCTTAGCAACTTATTCATGTGTAAAAGGATGCACAATATTTGAACCAAATGGATATGCAATTTGGGAAAACATTCAAAAAAACATGGATAAATTATTTAAAGAAACAGGACACAAAAATGTCGCAATGCCCTTATTTATACCAGAAAAATTATTAAACAAAGAAAGCGAACTTGTAAATGGATTCGCACCAGAAGTGGCTTGGGTAACAGAAGGCGGAACTAAAAAATTAGATGAAAGACTATGCGTTAGACCAACAAGTGAAACACTCTTCAGTGATTACTATAGTACAGTTGTAAAATCTTATAGAGATTTGCCATTAAAATACAATCAATGGTGTAGTGTAGTAAGATGGGAAAAAGAAACAAGGCCATTCTTAAGAAGTCGTGAGTTCTTTTGGCAAGAAGGACATACTGTTCATTCAACGAAAGAAGAAGCAGAAGATGAAACAAGAGATATGTTAAATCTATATAAGTTTTTCTTTGAAAAGTACCTTGCAATACCAGTTGTAACCGGAAGAAAAACTGAAAAAGAAAAATTTGCCGGTGCCGAATATACACTAACAATTGAAGCACTTATGCATAATGGTGTATGCTTACAAAGCGGAACAAGCCATTATTTTGGACAAAAGTTTAGTAAAGCATATGATATAAAATTCCTAAATAAAGACAATAAATTAGAATACTGCTATCAAACATCTTGGGGAACATCAAATAGAATGATTGGAGCCTTAATAATGGTTCACGGAGATGATAACGGTTTAGTCTTACCACCATTAGTCGCACCAACTCAAGTTGTTATAATAGGAATAGGTGAAGTAGATAAAGAAGTAGATGAAATCTATAATACTATTAAAGACTCTGGAATAAGAGTAAGCGTTGATGATAGCGAGAAATCTCCTGGATTTAAGTTTGCCGAAGCCGAAGTAAATGGTATACCAGTTAGAATAGAAATCGGTAAAAGGGATCTGGAAAACAATGAAATAACAATTGCACGAAGAGATACCCTAGAAAAAGTAAAAGTAGATAAAGATATAGATATTGTTTTATATTTAAAAGAACTATTCGAAAAAATCCAAAAGAATATGTATGAAAAAGCCTTAGAAAGAATGGAATCTATGACATATGAAGCAAAAACTATGGAAGATATCGAAAATATATTAAATACAAAACCAGGATTTATTATAGCAGATTGGTGTGGAAGTGAAGAATGTGAAGCAAAAATCAAAGAAATCAAAGGCTGTAAATCAAGATGTATTTTAGAAAATCACGATAAAATTACAGGTAAATGTGTTGTATGTGGAAAAGAAGCAAAAGATACAGTAATATGGGGAATTCAATATTAGAGTTCCTTTTTTGACAAAAAATAAAAAATATATATAATATTTGTTAAGGAAGCGAAAATATGGATTTTATTAATACAAATGAAAACACCGAATTGTTAAAAATGGATACGAATGATTTGAACATTTTATTAAACTTACTAAATGAATATGATTTAGAACTAAGAGATAATTTAAACTTAAACAAAAATATTACATTTGGAATAGAAATAGAAAGTGAATTCGCAGACATAATAAATATCGAAAATGAAATAGAATTAAAGGGTTTAAAAAACACTTGGCAACTAAAAGATGACTACACTCTAGATAATGGCATTGAAATATCAAGCCCAATTTTAAAAGATGATAGCAAAACATATAAAGAAATAGAATTGGTATGTAATATATTTAAAAAATATTCCAAAATTGGAGCTCACTCAGGCGGACATATTCATATAGGAAGCCAAATACTTGAATCAGAACATAATATACTCGCACTAGTTAATTTTTGGAGTTTATTTGAACACGTCATATATAGATTTACAAACGGTGAATATTTAAACATAAGACCAAGCGCTGATTTATATGCAACACCCCTTAGATGTCTTAGTTTGCCAAGCCCATATAACTTTTCGAAATACAATAATGTAATGGTAGATAGCTGTATAAGACTATGTAATATATCGTCCTTTAAAAATAAAAAAACAAGAAATACAATTGAATTCAGATCACCAAACGGAACATTTGAACCAGTTATATGGCAAAATAACCTTAATCTATTTACAAAAATGATTGAAAAAGTAAAAACAATCGATGTAGAAAAACTATACTATGATTACTTTAGTAACTTTTCAATCAGTGTAAACGAATATAACAAAATATATTTTGAAGATGCAATTAGATTTGCCGATCTAATATTTGATAAAAATATTGATAAAATGTATTTTTTAAGACAATACTTAAAAAATAATGATGTAAGTAATAGATATGTTAAAACCAAAAGATTCGTAAAATAATTGACAACTATCTATTATTTTGGTATTATTTATTTAGAACTGAGAAGAAGAATAGTAAAATAAAAAAATATTATAGAGAATCTATGTGTGGTGAAAATAGATATATTAATTTATTTGAAGAAACTTTGGAGTTAAATACTGTGCACAAGGTATTTCGCTTTAAAAAAAGCGTTAAAAAAAAGAGAAAAAAATAAGGTGGTACCACGGCTTTTCGTCCTTTAGATTAGCGTGGTTTTTATTGTGGAGGAGAAAAATGACAAAAAAAGATTTAGCAAATTTAATATTTCCAAATATTAATAAAACAGTAGAAGATTATGAAAAAATATACCCAGAAAGGCTCTTAGATAAAAATGCAATAGTTTCTAGATATGCCCCAAGTCCAACAGGATTCATTCATATAGGAGCACTTCTTTCAAGCTTTACTGATAGCGTGTTTGCAAAACAAACAAACGGCGTGTTCTATCTAAGAATTGAAGACACAGATACAAAAAGAACAGTTGATAATGGTATTAATGTAATAATTGACGGTTTAAAAGAATTTGGTGTTACATTCGATGAAGGACCAAATAGTGATAATACAAGTTATGGAGCATATGGACCATATATTCAAAGTGAAAGAAAAGAAATATATCAAGCATTCATTAAACATTTAATTGAAAATGGTAAAGCATATCCTTGCTTTTGTTCACCAGAAGAAATTGATGGAATCAGAAAAGATCAAGAAGCTTGTAAAGCAAGAATTGGTTATTATGGTGAATGGGCACATTGCCGTGACCTAAGTACTGATGAAGCATATGAAAAAATTAAAAACGGCACACCATATATTATAAGATTTAGAAGTGAAGGCGATTTCAATAAAAAAATAATCTGTCACGATGAAATAAGAGGCGATATAGCATTCCCAGAAAATGACATTGATATTGTTATTATGAAAAGTGATGGACTTCCAACATATCACTTTGCTCATTTAGTAGATGATCATCTAATGAGAACAACTCACGTAATTAGAGGCGATGAATGGTTAAGCAGTTTACCACTTCATATTCAACTATTTGAAGCATTTGGATTTAAACCATTAAAATACTGTCACATCGCACCACTATGCAAAGTTGATGATGAAACAGGAAATGTAAGAAAAGTAAGTAAAAGAAAAGATCCGGAATTTGCTATGAGTTACTATCATAAAGAAGGCATCCCATCAGAAGCTGTAAGATTATACCTAGCCAATATAACCAGTAGCGCATTCGAATCTTGGTATATGGCAAATCCAACATTAGATATTGATGATTTTAAGTTTGAATTCAAAAAAATGAATAAAAGTGGAGCGTTATTTGATGTAAATAAATTAATGAATATAAGTAAAACTTATATCAGTCATTTAAAAGCAAATGATTTATATAATAGAGTAAGTAAATATTTATTAGAATATGATAAAGAATTCTATAATGTATTTACAAAAGATGAAGTATATTCAACAAATATCTTAAATATTGAAAGAGAAGTTAAAAAACCTCGTAAAGATATTGGCAAATATAGTGATGTCTTTAACGAAATTAACTATATGTATGATGAATACTTTAAACCAATATATGAAGAAACTAATTTAAATGCTGATATGTATTTAGAATACATTAGTTCAGTATTTAATAGTAATGATGACAAAAATACTTGGTTTAATAATTTATCTGAATTTGCAGCAAAATACAATTACGCACAAATGAAAGATTATAAAGAAAACCCTGATAATTATGTTGGCCATATTGGTGATTTCTGTGAAGGATTAAGATATATTATATCCGGAAGAAGACAAACGCCTGATTTATATGAAATTACGAAATTATTAGGAAAAGAAAGATTACTTTCAAGAATAAATAACTACAAAAAAGATCAAATGTAATATTTGATCTTTTATTCTTTATGAATCTTATTTAGTAAAATACCAATAATAAAACCACCTAAAATATTGCCAAGTGTTACAAATAATAAATTATTAAATATACCACTTAAACTTATAGAACTAGTTAAAATATTTCTTTCAGCAGAAAGCCCAGCAAATAAATAATACATATTTGCAATACTATGTTCAAACCCAAGTGCAACAAAAGCAAATACCGGAAATATACAAGATAAAACCTTTTCAACATAACTCTTAGATGTACTAGCTAAATATACAGCCGAACAAACTAAAATATTACAAAGTATTCCTAGTGTAAAAGCATTAAGCGCTGATAAATTAATTTTATTAAGAGCAGTCTTAATAGTAGCATTACCAATCAAATAATCATTTATCATAAAATGATTTGTTGAACTTATAAGTAAAACAGCGAAAATCGCACCAACAAAATTACCAAGATAAGAAACAATTAATAATTTTAAGGAATCTTTAATTTTGACTTCCTTATTCAAAATAGGCATTATAACTAAACAATTACCTGTAAAAAGTTCCGTTTTAAATAAAACAACTAATATTAATCCAATCGGAAATACTAAAGCACTCAATATTTTAGAAATTGAATAATTATTAATAGAAGAACTAACTACAATTGATAACATTGAAGCTATTGCTATAAAAAAACCAGCAAGTAAACCCTTAAAAAAAATCGAGCTTACGCTTTGACTAACTTTCTTTTTTATTATATCATCCATACTAACCTCCTAATTTTATTTTATCATAAATATATATTTTTTTGAAGAATAAATATGTAATTTTTTGGTGAAAATGTGATATAATTACCTAGAGGTGTTACAAATGAAATATTATTGTATCGGAATAAAAGGATCAGGAATGGCAGCACTTGCCTGTATTTTAAAGGACTTAGGAAATGATGTAATAGGTTATGATGATGATGCAAGTTATAAATATACAATGGAAGGATTAAATAAAAGAAACATAAAAATCTATAGTACAAATGAACATTATATAGATAAAGATACAATTGTAACTTATTCTAAAGCATTTAGTCCAGAACACAAAGAAATGAAAAGATGTAAAGAAATGGGCTTAAAGTTTATTGAATATTTTGAACTAATGGGCGAATTATCAAAAGAATTCTATACAATTGGTGTAAGTGGAACTCATGGTAAAACAACAGTTTCTTCTTTACTTCATTCCGTATTAAAAGAAAAAGCCAATTATTTTATCGGTGATGGTGAAGGCTGGGCATCAAAAAATAATCACTTTATGATAATGGAATCTTGTGAATATAATAAACACTTTTTGCACTATTTCCCATCTCTTGCAATTATTACTAACATAGATAGAGACCATACTGAATGCTACGAAACAATGGATGACTTAACAAATGCCTTTGGCGAATTCGGAAACCGCGCTAAAACAGTTATATGTTTAGGCGATGATAAAAGAATAAGAAGTATTAATTTCAAAAATAAAGCTATTTATTATGGATTTAATGAAAATAATGATATATATGCAAAAAATATAATTAAAAATGAAAAAGGAAATACCTTTGATGTATATTATAATAATGAATATTTAGATACATTCTTTATACCATTATTTGGCGATCATATGATTTTAAATACACTAGGTGCTATTGGAGCATTACTTGAAATCGGTATATCAAAAGATTTAATAAAAGAAAGATTGCAAACATTTGAAAATGCTAAAAGAAGATTCAAAGAAACAATTATAAATGACACAATCATTATTGATGATTATGCTCATCATCCAACAGAAATAAAGGCAACAATTGAAAGTGCAAGGCAAAAGTATCCATCTAAAAAAATCGTAGCTGTTTTTATGCCAAATACTTATTCAAGATATAGAGATTATGCTGAAGAATTTGTTAAAGCATTTCAAAAAGCTGATTATACATTCTTAACAATGGTTAATTCAAATAGAGAAAAAAAGGAAGATTTTAATATTGATAGTGATGATATTATAAAAGAAATAAATGGGGAAATCCTATATGATGATATAAGTATATTAAATAAATATAAAGGTTCAGTATTTTGCTTTATGAGTTGTGCATCTATCTATCATATTGAAAATGAGTTTATAAATGAATTAAAAGAGAAGTAATTCTCTTTTTAATTTGATTATTAAGCAAAAAAATGGTATTATTTAGGTGTGATGTATATGAAAAAGAAAGAAAAGATTATTTTAACCATAACTGCTTTTATTTTAATCTTACTTGCACTTTTAGGTGGTCGTACTTATGCAAGATTTGATGAAGAAAAAGTAAGTATAAAAATAGGTGAAACAAAAGAATTAAATGTTAAAACAAATATAAGTAATTATTACTGTACTTCATCTAATGAAGAAGTTGCTCGTATTGTAAATACTTGTGATCTTTATGGCGCAAGTGTAGGAAATGCAGTTATAACTGTTAAAGCAGGTAATCTAACAAATAAAATAAATGTTAGTGTTCTTGATAATGAAAAGGAATATTTTGATTTTAATGAACCATCCCATACAATGAATATAGGTGATAATTATAAATTATTATATAAAACAAATATCAAAAATATTAACTTTAAAGCATCAAATGATAATATATATATAAAAAACGGCACAGTATACGCAAATAAAGCAGGTAAAGCAATTGTTAAATTTGAACAAAACGGCTTATATAGAACTATTACTATTAATATAAATGCTAAAACAATTACAGCAACATTTGATAAAGGAAATAGTGATGGTTTAAGTGAATACTCTAAAACTTGCCAAATCAAAGAAATAAATGGAAGCTGTAATATTAACTTACCATATATTAATTACAACAATAACTATGATATTATAGGCTTTGTAAACGGAAATAATACATATAAACCAGGAACAATTGTAACAATCAAACAAAACACAACATTTGTAGCATCAGTAAATAATAAGAATAAAATAACAATCAATTATATAGGAAACGGCGCAAATATAAGCAAAACTAGCGATACTTGTTATGAAGCAAGTTGCACACTAACCCTACCAAATATTATAAGAGAAGGATATGAAATATTAGGCTATAGTACATCAAACAAGTATACCTTCGCACAGTATAAAGTAGGCGAGACAATTACCATTAACCAAAACATGAACCTTTATGCAATAACAAGAAAAAAACTATACGCAACATTCCTAAATGACAATAAAGTTACAATAACAAAACCAAATAATTATGAATACATAAATAACTCAGTTAGAACATATTGCACAATATATAACACCCTAAACAGCTGTTATATAACTGCACCAACAAATGTATCAATTAATAATAATTATGAATTTATTGGCTTTAGAGGTGACAAAGAATATAAATTAGGCGCAAGAATATATCTAACTCAAAACTATGTTTTCACGCCAATATATAAACAAAAAGAAGTAGTCTATAAAGATATAACAATCTATGTATCACCAAACGGAAACGATAATAATAACGGTTTAAGCAGTAATTATGCCGTTAAAACACTAGATAGAGTACAAAAGATCTTAAAATCATCAACCAATATCAAAAATGTTTATGTAAAAATTGAACCAGGAACTTATTATAATGAACACACTATCTGGAATTACTATAATGGGCACAATATAAGATTTATGAGTACAAGCACAACCAAACCAGTATATAAAGGCAATAATAGTACGCTTCCTTGGTTTAGCATTTCCCTAAACAATACAAGTTTAGTTGACTTAAAAATATCATTCTATAACATAAAAGTCGAAAGTTACTTTTCAGGAATATCAATTATAGGCGGACCAGGAAAAATAAAGAACGTAACTATTGAAAATATGCTATTTAATAGTATCGGATCAAAAGGAATAAATACAAGCTATACATCAAGAGAATGTATAAATATTAAAAATGCAAGTAATATAAGTATAATTAATAATACATTCACGAATCTATTAAATAATCCAAATGAAACAGCTAATCACGCAATGAGTGCAATAAGACTATATAACACATCTAATTCCCTAATAAAAGGAAACCATATGACAAATGTAGATGGTGATGGTATTATTTTAGAAAATGCCTCAAACAATAATGTAATAAATACCAATACATTTGTTTTAACCGGATATTTAAGTTTTATAACCGAAAACTACTATTCATATTACAAAGTATGTACAAATAATATCATTTCAAACAATAACTTTGTAAGCGGTTATAGTGGTTATAAAGTCCTTAAAACATCAATCCTAGAGCACGGAACAAAACCTAAACTATATTATAATGAAGACTTTACCAATTCCAATAAAAACTTCTATAATAATTTAGGCTATACATTGATAAGAAGTAATTATACAAACAGATTTAAAATTAGCTAAAATCCAGAAAATATCTGGATTTTTTATTTTATTTTATTTATAAATATGATAAAATTATTTGTGGTGATAAAAATGACATATTTAGACTATTCAGCAACAACACCGGTTAATGAAGAAGTATTAGACAGTTTTGTTAAAGTAACCAAAAACTTTATCGGAAACCCTAACTCATTACATAATTTAGGTGTTAGTTCAAAAGAATTAATTGATGAAGCAACAAAACAAATAAGTTCAATATTAAATATTGAACCAAGCGAAATAATATATACAAGCGGTGCAAGTGAATCTAACAACACAGCAATTAAAGGAATATGTAGTAGATATAAAAATAGAGGAAATAAAATCCTTACTACTAAACTAGAACACTCAAGTATTATAGAAACACTTAAATACTTAGAAAAAAACGGATTTATTGTAGAATATATTGAACTAGATGAAAACGGTAATGTTGATTTAGAAGATCTAAAAAACAAACTAACAAATGATACAATCTTAGTAACTATTTGTCACGTTAATAGTGAACTTGGAATAAAACAAAACATAAATGAAATCGGTAAAATAATTCACAAAAATAGTAGAGCTTATTTTCATACTGATATGACACAATCAATTGGTAAAATAAAAGTATCATTTGATAATGTTGATCTAGCAAGCTTTACAGCTCATAAAATATATGGATTAAAAGGAATAGGAGCACTATATTTAAAAAAAGGAATTGTAATTGATAACTTAATAAACGGTGGAAAAAGTACAAGCATATATCGAAGCGGAACACCATCACCAGCTTTAATTGTATCCTTTGCCAAAGCCTTAAGATTAATTTATAATGATACTAACCTAAAATATAATCACGTTTTAGAATTAAATAATTATTTAAAAGATAATATAAATGCAATCATTAATAGTACGAAATCAAGTATACCCCATATATTGAATATTAGTATTTTGAATATTAAACCAGAAACAATATTACATGCACTTGAAAAATACAATATTTATATATCTACCCAAAGTGCTTGTTCAACAGCTGATGTAAGTAATAGTGTTTATGCAGTTACAAAAGATTTAGAAAAAGCCAAACACAGTGTTCGTATTAGTTTATCTTATCTAACAAGTTTAGATGATATTAAATATTTTATAAAATGCTTTAATGAGGTCTTAAATACATATGGAAAATGAAACATTTAAAAATATCAAATTTGATAATCTAAACAAAATAATATATGATAAATGTACATTTATTGAATGTGATTTTAGCAATATCAATATAGAAGATGTAAGTTTTTTAGATTCTTCCTTCATCGAATGCAAAATGGTAGGAGTAAATATTAGTTCATCATATCTAAAAAATGTTTTATTTGATAAATGTAAAATGAATCTATTTATAATAGGAGATAGTAATATTATTAATGTAAAGTTTAGTAATTCATCATTAGTAGAAGGAAGTTTATATAATAATGTTTTAAATAAAAAAAATTATGTTTTTGATAACAATGATATGAGTAATATCACTATATATGATAGTATGAATAATGTTTCTTTAGTTAATAACAATATTAATGGTATTAATATTAATTATAACAATATAAAAGGTTCAATTATATCAAAAGATCAAACTATTATATTATGTGGTTTACTCGGTGTAAAGATAGAGGATTAGTTTTATGAAAAAGTTTATTTGTTTATTTATAAGTTTATTTATATTTATTAATGTAAGTGCAAGTACAAAAATATATTTATTTTATGGCAATACTTGTCCTAGATGCGCTGAATTTAAAGAATATATAAATAAAAATAATTTTAATTACGATATTGAATATTATGAAGTATATGATAATATTCAAAATAATGAATTACTTAAAAAAGTTGCCCAAACTTTTAATGATGAAAGATATGGTGTGCCTTATATTGTAGTTGGTAATCAAAGAGTTATTGGTTGGAATGATACCCTAAAAGAACAATTCCATTATATAGTTTCAAACAATAATGGTTGTGATATTGTAGATAGTATCATAAATGAAAAAAATAATTGCCGAATAGGTATTAATTTAGACGGAAAAGTTAAAGTTCCCTTACTAGGTTATGTAAGCACATCTTCAGCATCTATTGGCTTAATTGGTATGCTTATAGGTATTATTGATGGATTTAATCCAATCTGCTTATTCGCTTTAATTTATTTATTAACAAATATTAAATCCAAAAACAAAAAAAGAACATTTGTTTGCAAATGTGAACAGGAGGGAACATATATGAAAACGGTTAAAACTTACAGAATTAAATCGAGAATCAGATTTACGGTTTTTATAGCAATGATGATTATAATCACAGTAAGCAGTACAAATA
>ENA-OROD01000444-OROD01000444.1-human-gut-metagenome-genome-assembly--contig:-NODE-444-length-40678-cov-4.875292_pt1 | contig 40678 bp, 30 predicted proteins | sample MGYA00242123_ERZ509038 | MGnify/ENA primary metagenome ERZ509038 (study PRJEB26280, sample SAMEA2338719) | human gut metagenome | biome: human gut; feature: human-associated habitat; material: faeces... | reverse complement strand
GTCTCTTGGGCAAGCTGGGGAGATTGCAGGCGTATTTTCGGGATATGGGCAGTATATCCCTTTTTGCGTATGCAATCGGCACCCTGCGGAGGGTGCTTTTATTTTATCTTTTTTGTGAAAACAGGAAAAACAGAAAGGATTCAAACATTATGAAAAAAACAGTTCATTCCGCTCTTGGCATCCTTCTATCGCTCCTTTTTGTCGTTTGCCTTGTTTCCTGCGGGAACACGGTGAATGCGACGGGAGTCTGGGAGAAGGCTACCTATCTTAAAAATGCGGAGTTCGGCAAGGGCGCCACAACGGTACAGGTGGAGGTGTCGGCTGAGGAACAGTCGGTGACTTTCACCCTTCATACAGACAAAACCACTCTGGGCGACGCCCTTCTGGAACACAAGCTGATTGCCGGGGAGGAATCTGCGTACGGTCTTTATGTGAAGGTTGTAAACGGTATGACCGCCGATTACGATGTAGATCAGAGCTATTGGGCGTTTTATAAAGACGGCGAATATATGATGACGGGCGTAGACGGCACTGAAATATCCGACGGGGAGCATTACGAACTCGTCTACACCAAGCAATAAAAAGCCCAAAGAAAAGCATAGCCGGCGCTGGCATCGGGGATTCCAAGCGGGTTAACCGCCATGCCGGCACCGGGCTTCAGAAAAAACAATACTGCCCAAAAAAACAGCGTGCCGACCCTCCGGTCGGCAAAAAGAACCGGGAGGCTGCATTTTGTTACCATGCGGCGCCCGGTTTTCGTTTATTCAGTAATTTTCCGGCTTTCCGGAGTTCTTTTCTTCCTTGCGGCCAAGAGTGCCCTGGAGCTTTTCCAGTTCTTTCATAAAGGTTTCCGCATCCTTGAATTCCCGGTATACCGAAGCGAAGCGCACATAGGACACCTCGTCCAGCTTCTGCAGACGGTCCATCACCATGGTGCCGATTTCGGTAGTGGTCACCTGAGTGCGCAGGCTGTTTGCCAGATCGCTTTCAATATCGGAGATCAGTGCATTCAGTTGTTCTCTGGTCACCGGACGCTTGTAACAGGATTTCAAAAGCCCTGACAGAATTTTGTTCCGGTCAAAAAGCTCTTCACTGCCGTCCTTCTTCACCACGGCCACCGGCACGGCGTCAATAATCTCGTAGGTGGTGAACCGCTTTTTACAGGAAAGACATTCCCGGCGCCGACGGATACTGCCGGTATCTGTGGGTCGGGAGTCAATGACCTTGCTCTCCGGAAACCCGCAAACGGGACATTTCATCTGTGTTCCTCCTTGGGGAATAAACAAAAACAAAATTACCGCCTTGCCGTGTAAACCAAGAGAAGAACCCTTGCCATGCAAGGTGGTGCCCTCTCCGCTTCTTTGCGCTTCCAACATCCGCACGGCAAAGCCGGGCGGGAGGCCTGCATCCCGAAAGCGGAAGTTGATCCGGGCTCCGAAAAATACTTGTCGGTTCCATGCGTCGGAATATCACGCACAAGGCAGCAAATCGTTATACTCATTCGGGAAAATGTATTTTCCCGTTGGAACAAAAGGATTCCGAAGTTCTTCCGGCTCAGCCGTTTTCTTCGGGAAGTTCGTCCATATCGAACTCGGGGATCAGGGTTTCGTCAAAGTAGGCGGAAACCTTTTCAAATTCATCGTCATCATCCACGGAAACGCAGACATCCTCTCCGTTTTCGTCCTTCGTCAGCTTGAGGATCACATAAAAGCCTTCCTCATTGTCCTCCAGAGGGATCAGGGCGATGTACTGCTGGCCGTCCACTTCCCCCTTGCCAATCAGTTCAAATTCGCTTTCTTTTCCTTCTTCGTCGGTCAGAATATAGGTGCCGTTTTCATTGAACAGTTCGTTGTCCACAGTTTGTTCTCCTTAAAAATAAATCCGGCGGTGCCTTGCGCACGCACCTGTTCCGCTCTCATTGTACATGGTTTTTGCTCTTTTGTCAATGGACTATAAGAAAAAAAGAACTGACAAAAACCGATCGGAACAGCACAAAATGGAAAACAGCGCCCGTTATAAAAAATTCAGAAAATATGCATAGAAATCAGGGAAAAAACATGCTAAAATCGTATAAAAGCTCAAAAGAGATTTTTTCTTTTGAAGAGCGGTTTCAGGTAAGGAAAATGACCATATGATTACAGTCGGGATTGATGTTGGGGGAAGCGCCACCAAGATTGCGGCGTTCCGGGAGGACGGCAGGTTGATGTCGCCCCTTTTTGTCCGCGCCACAGACCCGGTCACTTCGGTATATGGGGCCTTGGGACGGTTCACCGCCGAGAACAATGTGCGTTTGGAGGATATTCACTCCATTATGGTTACAGGTGCCGGAGGGGCCTATGTGGGAGAAGAACTGTATGGCAGACCCTGTGTGCATGTAAGCGAATTTGAAAGCGTGGGCCGGGGGGGACTGTACCTTTCGGAGCTGAATAGAGCGATTGTGGTCAGTATGGGCACCGGCACGGCGCTGGTATATGCCCAAAGCGGAGAAAAAAGCGAGTATTTAGGGGGGACCGGTGTTGGCGGAGGAACCCTGGTAGGGCTTTCCAGGTTGCTTTTGGGCATGGAGGATCTGTCTCATGTGGCGGACATGGCGCTGTCAGGCGATTTGTCCCATGTGGATCTGATGGTGTCGGACATTACCCGTCGGGGCGACAAGCTGGGCTTGCGTCAGGATATGACTGCCGCCAACTTCGGAAAAGTCAGCGATATTGCGTCCAAGGCCGATTTGTCTTTAGGCTTGTTCAATATGGTCTTTGAGACCATCGGAATGCTGTCTCTTTTTGCGGCCCGGAGCAAGGGCGTCAGGGATGTGGTGCTGACCGGACGGCTGTCGGTCATAGAACCGGCGGCAAAAATCTTTGAAAATCTCAACAACATGTTTGATTTGAACTTGGTGGTGCCCTTCCATTCCCAGTTCGGCACGGTGATCGGCGCAGCGCTGACCGAAATGGAAAGAACCGAGAACAGGATATAGACCGTAACAATTGCCGATAGAAAGCAGAGTATGAAAGTATTTTTGGGAAAAAGCACCTGTGTATTGCTGACGGTATGTATGTTTGCCGTTTTTCTTTGCAGTTGTGCTGCCGAGGGGCCGGAGGTAATTCGGAGAACGACGGTGCACATTGCCGATTACACGATCGTGCGGGGGGACGAAGCGAATAATGAGGTTTTAAAGCAGGCGCTGAACATTCGCTCCAGCATCTGCCGGAAATACAATCGGAATGTGATCTCCTCCACCGACTGGGATGCAGACTCTGACGGTGCAAACGAGAATTATGAGATTCTGGTGGGCGTGACCAATCGGCCGGAAAGCCGGCGGGCCTATGAGGAGTTGCAGGGGAAACAGGGGTATATTCTGCGTTCCGATGGGAACAAGATCGTGATTGCCGCCACCTCCAAGAGCCAGCTTGAAAAAGCGGTGAATATTTTTGTTTTCAACTATCTGGACAATGCGCCGGAGGGGTATCTGCCGAAAGAGTTTGAAGAAGTGAGCGAAGCACCCGAGCGAATGCTTCTGCTCAACGAAAGCAACGAGATTTCACAAGAAAATTTGAAAAGTAAGAAACGGTGGTCAGACGATAGGTTGCAGGTTTTTCGGAGTCTGTTGCCGAACTTCGTTGCTGGCTCCCTTTGTCTGGCTTTTCTGATCTATGGAGGTAGCCTATGGGAAATGAAAAGACAATGACTTGCAGTAAGAAATGTTTGGATATTCCGGTTTGGCGGCGCTATACCCTGACCATTGAGGAAGCCGCCGGATATTATCATATCGGAGAGGGGAAGCTGCGGATGCTGATTGATGAGCATCCCAATGAGGATTTTTATGTGATGAATGGAAACCGTGCTTTGATCAAACGGGAGAAATTTGAGAGGTATCTGGATCAGGCCACTGCTGTATAATAGCCGCTCAAAAAGTCGATGACAGTTCGCCGTTCTTTCATGGCAAAGCTATACGGAGAGCCAAACTTGTGCTATGATAAGAGTGCAAGTCTGGCTCTCCTTTCTTTTAGAGGAGAGATTGCAATGAGTGAAAAAAGACGAGACAATCGCAATCGGATTTTGCGAGAAGGCGAGTATCAGCGCAAGGATGGGAGGTATCGGTTCCGCTATCTGGACGAGGATGGCAAAGAACAAAATGTGTACAGCTGGCGGCTGGATAAAAATGATCCTATGCCCAAGGGAAAAAAGCGAGAGCCTTCCCTGAGAGAAAAGGAAAAGCAGATTGAAGCTGATCTGTTCGATCACATCGTAACCAACGGTGGAAAGCTTACGGTTTTGGAACTGGTGGAAAAGTATGTGTCTCTGAAAACCGGCGTTCGCCATAATACGGTCGCAGGATACAAGACGGTAATTAACATCTTGAAAAAAGAGCCGTTCGGAAGGCAGCGCATTGACAAGGTGCGCTTGTCGGATGCCAAAGCATGGCTCATCAAGCTTCAGAAGGTGGATGGCAGAGGGTATAGCTCCATTCATTCGATTCGAGGTGTTCTCAGACCCGCATTCCAGATGGCGGTGGATGATGACCTGATCCGCAAGAATCCGTTCGGGTTTGAGCTGGCATCGGTAGTTGTGAATGACTCAGTGACAAGAGAAGCCATCAGCCGGAAACAGGAACGGGATCTTCTGAAGTTCATCAAAGAGGACAAGCATTTCAGCAGATACTACGATGGGATCTATATCCTCTTTCACACAGGGCTTCGTATCTCGGAATTCTGTGGACTTACGATCCAGGATGTTGAGTTTGAGGAAATGCGTATCAAGGTAGAGCATCAGTTGCAGAGGACATCACAGATGGAGTATGTGATCCAGCAGCCAAAGACAGAAAGCGGCATACGCTATGTTCCGATGACCGAGGAGGTAGCATCCTGTTTTCGCCGGATCATCGCCAACCGTGTGGTCCCCAAAACGGAACCCATGGTTGATGGATACGTTGGTTTTCTGCTTCTGGACAAGAACGATATGCCTATGGTGGCGCTTCATTGGGAGAAGTACATGGAGCATATTGTCCAGAAGTATAACAAGATTTACCGCATCCAGATGCCGAAAGTAACGCCTCATGTGTGCAGGCACACCTTCTGCTCCAATATGGCAAAATCCGGGATGAACCCTAAGACATTGCAGTACATCATGGGCCACGCAGACATCAGCGTAACGCTGAATACTTACACCCATGTGAAGTTTGATGACGCCAAAGATGAACTGCTGCGTGTGGCGAACGCTTAAAATTGCCCGTTGGTAAAGCGGCTTTCTTTACCAACGCCTTTACCAATATTGCAGGAAAAAACATGAGAAATCCTGAGAAGATTCGAGAAGATATCTTCAAAACAGGTGGAAGCTCAGGCTACACGAGAAGTGTGAAAAATCCTGTAATATCAAGCATTTGAGAAGAAATACAGGATTTATGAGGAGTTATAAAAAGATGATAAAAATACTTTTTGTGTGCCACGGCAACATCTGCCGCAGCACAATGGCCCAAAGCGTCATGACGGAACTGACAGCCCGGGCCGGATACAGCGCACAGCTTGAGATCAACTCCGCTGCCACAAGCAGGGAGGAGATCGGAAACACTCCCCATTATGGAACGGTGAATAAGCTGCGTCAGGAAGGGATCCCGCTGGTACCTCACAGGGCGGTGCAGATGACTGCCGCAGATTATGGATACTATGATTACCTGATTGGGATGGATGACTGGAATATTCGGAATATGACAAGGATTGCAGGAGGGGATCCGGAGCATAAGATCTGTAAGCTGCTTGAATTTGCCGGAAGCAAAAGAGATATTGCAGATCCGTGGTACACCGGAAACTTTGATGTGACCTATGAGGACATTATGGAGGGATGCAGGGCGCTTCTTGAAAAGCTGGAACCGAAAATGAAACATTTCTGATGAGATCAAGCCTTTTGCCGAGCAAAAGATTGAAAAATAAAATTTTTCAATCGCGAGATTTGTGTCTGCGCGCACTTGACACAAACTCAGTATGCGCAAAAAGCGTGCGCAGAAATGAGGGAAAAATGCAAATAAAACAGTTGTCAGAAAAAGGGAAAATGACTATAATAAAAGTATCGCATTTCAAGTGACATAAGATTAAATGAAGGAGGGGCATTGTAGGATGGAACAACAAAGCTTCAAGAAGAAAATCAGTAAATTGTTTTTAGCTATTATCTTAATTTTTGCTGTATCGGAAGTAACAGCAATTCTTGGTATGGTAGGAATTGGAAACACAATTATTAACGTAATTTTTCATGTGATTATTTTGGTGGCGATCATTTTTCTCGCAACCAAGGGATCTAAGTACCTTGTCACGAATCTGATCGATCCCGTGATCGAAATGGATCATGCGGTGAAAGGACTTGCGAAGGGCGACCTCAGCGTAGAAGTTGTTTATGAGAGTGATAATGAGTTAGGAACGCTGGCAGACAGTGTGCGCCAGACCATTAAGATGCTCAGAGCGCTTTTGAAGGATCTCTCCATGATCCTGCAGGCGTTTGAGAAAGGAAATTTCAATGTCAAGAGCGAAAATCCCGAAGCTTATATCGGTGATTTCTCCGGACTTCTGGAAGAACTGATTAAAATGGTGAAGGGCGTTAGCGAGACCATGCGCGGTATTGACGAGGCTGCTGATCAGGTTTCCGTAGGCTCCAATGACCTTGCAATGAGCTCTCAGGAGTTAGCGCAGGGCGCAACAGACCAGGCAGCATCCATCCAGGAACTGCTTGCAACTGTAACAGAAGTAACCAGTCAGGTTCTTGAGAATACCAAGACCACAGATATGGCTCACGATAATGCAAAATCCATTGGTGCACAGGCACAGATCAGCCAGCAGAAGATGGGTGAACTGACCAAGGCGATGGAGACCATTAAGGAGACCTCCGGAGAGATTGGAAACATCATCGTTGATATTGAGGAGATCGCATCCCAGACTAACCTGCTTTCCTTGAATGCAGCAATCGAGGCAGCAAGGGCAGGAGAAGCCGGAAAGGGCTTTGCGGTTGTTGCCGATCAGATCAGAAAGCTTGCTGAAGACAGTGCAAATTCAGCGATCACTTCCAAGAGCCTGATCGATAAGTCTATCAGTGAAGTGCAAAGAGGAAGCGAGATCACGGAGCAGACGGCTGAATCTCTTAACAACGTTATTCAGGAAATGGATAATATCGTAATGGCAGTTGCCAATATCCGTTCCGCATCTGACAGACAGTCACAGTCCGTTAAGGAAATTGAAAAGGGCTTTGAGACTATCAGCGCTGTTGTTGAGAATAACTCTGCGGCAGCAGAAGAGACCTCTGCCACCAGCCAAGAGCTTTCCGCACAGGCAACCTCCTTAAAGGGTATGGTTGAGAAGTTCCAGCTTCGGGAAGATTAATCACAGAAATTAATCAGCGATAATAGCTTCGCACAGCATACATGCAAAGCAGGGTCTGGACGAATTGACTTGCCAGTAGGCCGTACAGGTAGCCGTGGATGCCCCAGAGGGGAATTGCCACAAATACAAAGGCCAGGCGGACGAACAGGCTGAGCATGCTGTAAAGAAAGGTAAGGCCGGTTTTGCCGAGACCATTTAAAATACTGTTCAGTGTGCTGGCGATATACATTAAAGGACAAAGAAAGCCGAGGATGACAATGAAATCACCGGCAAGGGAGCTTTGATAAAGAAATTGCCCCAAAAAGTTTCCACCAAATAAAAAGATAAGGGTACACAAAACCCCTAACAAAAAGCCGTAGCGGACACAACCCCGCACGGCTTTTTTGATTGTGTGTACATTTTGGGCGGAATCTGCCTCCGATACGATGGGCAGGAGCAAAACGCAGATAGAATTAGTGATGGCGCTGGGAAACAGCACAAGAGGCAGGCTCATCCCCGTAAGAACCCCGTAGACGCTAAGGGCAGCTGCATTGCCATATCCGTAGCTCATCAGCTTGTTGGGGATAAAAATAGCTTCAATGCTCTGCAGAAAATTGATGATGATCCGGTTCAGTGCAAGGGGAACGGCCAAAGAAAGCAGTCCCCTTGCAGTCTGACAAAATTCACCGGAGGAAACAGAAACCGGCGCAAAGCTTTTCATGCTGGGAACAAGAGCTGAAAAGTGCGCTCTGATTGCCACAATGGAAAGCAATGTGGAGGCAGCCTCGCCGATCACCAGACCAACAACGGCAAAGCTGATGGTAGGCTGCAGACCGTGGGCAAGGCAGGCGTGATAGATCAGATAGACGCTTCCCACTCTGGAGATTTGCTCTGCAAGCTGGCAAAGTGCAGGCACGGAGGTTTTTTTGATACCATAAAAATATCCGTTTACACAGGAGTGAACGGTAGAAAGAGGGATCGACAAAGACAAAATCCTAAGAAGAGGGGCAGTGCGCTCTTCTAAGAGAAAAGATCTTGCAATAGGATCTGCATAGCAATAGATCAAAACGGTGCAGAGCACGGAAAGGATCATGGAAATCAGAAAACCTGTGAATAAATGCAGGGCACAGGAGCGATAATCTTTGGAAAGAGCTCTTCCTGCCACAAACTTGGAGATGGCAGTCTGCATGCCGGAAACAGTCAAGGAAAAGGAAAGTGCAAGCACAGGCGCAGTCAGCTGATAGATGCCCATGCCTTCAGCGCCAAAGGTGCGTGACAGAAAAATGCGGTAGAAAAAGCCGATGAAGCGGCTGGCAAAACCGGTAGCAGTCAGAATGAGTGTGCCTGTGATCAGAGGCTTTTTTACAGTGTCCATGGTAAATGAACGGCGTATGCGAAAAGTGCTGCTTCTAAAAGACATAGACCACGCTCCGGAGGAAGTTTATAAAAATATATGCGGGGGCATGGATTGACAGAACAGGAGGGCAGTGCTATAGTTGACTTACAAAACCTAGTAATTTGATAGGAATAAGAAGGCCTATACGAATATTTTAGAAAAGGGAAAGGTGTAACGATAAGATGGATCATATGGTATATTTGGACAATGCAGCCACTACCCAGTGTGCAAAAGAGGCGCTTGACGCAATGCTCCCTTATTTTACAGAGCAGTATGGAAATGCCAGCAGCATTTATCAGCTTGGCGCACAGAGCAAAAAGGCGATCACGAATGCGAGAGACATCATTGCAAAGAGCCTTAACACAGATGGGGCGGAAATATATTTTACGGCGGGAGGGTCGGAGTCCGATAACTGGGCGCTTATTGCAACTGCGGAAGCTTATGCTGCAAAGGGAAAGCATATCATCACATCCAGGATCGAACATCATGCGGTTCTCCATACCTGTCAGTATCTGGAAAAGAGAGGCTATGAGGTGACATATATTGATGTGGATGAGGACGGCGTGATCCGGCTGGAGGATCTGAAGAAGGCGATCAGACCGGACACGATTTTGATTTCCGTGATGTTTGCCAACAATGAGATCGGAACTGTACAGCCCATAGAAGAGATTGGCAGGATCGCTAAGGAAAATGGCATTTTGTTCCATACAGATGCAGTACAGGCATACGGGCATCTTCCCATCGATGTGGAAGCTCTTCACATTGACATGCTCAGCGCCAGCGGTCATAAGCTCCACGGGCCTAAGGGAGTGGGATTTTTATATATCAGAAAGGGTGTAAAGATCCGTTCCTTCCTTCATGGAGGCTCCCAGGAGAGGAGCAGGCGTGCAGGGACGGAAAATGTACCCGGCATTGTGGGACTCGGGGCTGCGGTGAAAAAAGCCTTTGAGAATATGGATGCCAATATAAAAAAAGAAACGGAACTGAGAGACTATTTGATACAAAGAATAGAAAAGGAAGTGCCTTATTGCAGGCTCAACGGGCACAGGACAAAGAGGCTTCCCGGCAATGTGAATTTCAGCTTTCAGTTTATTGAAGGAGAATCACTTCTGATTATGCTGGATATGAAAAGGATCTGCGCATCCAGCGGCTCCGCATGTACCTCCGGTTCCCTGGATCCTTCCCATGTGCTTTTAGCCATCGGACTTCCCCATGAGATCGCACACGGATCCCTCCGGCTGACCCTGAATGCGGATACCACAAGGGAAGAGCTTGATTATGTGGTGGAGAGCGTGAAGGAGATCGTAGAAAAGCTGCGCAGTATGTCGCCCTTGTATGAAGATTTTATAAGAAAAAATCAAAAATAGGAAAGAGGATAAAAGGATGTACAGTGAAAAAGTAATGGATCATTTTACAAATCCCAGAAATGTAGGAGAAATAGAGGCTGCCAGCGGCGTGGGCACGGTGGGAAATGCAAAATGCGGCGATATTATGAGGATCTATCTTGATATTGATGAAAATCAGGTGATCAGAGACTGTAAGTTTAAAACCTTTGGCTGCGGCGCTGCAGTGGCTACCAGCAGCATTGCAACGGAGATGGTGAAGGGAAAAACCATACAGGAGGCCATGCAGGTGACCAATAAAGCTGTGATGGAGGCACTTGACGGATTGCCGCCGGTAAAGGTACACTGTTCTTTACTGGCAGAGGAAGCGATCCACGCAGCCCTTTGGGATTATGCCGAAAAGCATGGCATCACCATTGAAGGTCTGCAAAAACCGAAGTCAGATATTCATGAGGATGAAGAGGAAGAAGAATATTAATGAAGGAAAAGGTGGTTGTAGGAATGTCCGGGGGAGTGGATTCCTCCGTGGCAGCATACCTTTTGAAGGAACAGGGCTATGATGTGATCGGCGTGACCATGCAGATCTGGGAGGATGAGGAGCAGCAAAGAACCGAGGAGAACGGCGGCTGCTGTGGCCTTTCGGCGGTAGATGACGCCAGAAGAGTGGCAGACAGACTGGAAATCCCTTATTATGTAATGAATTTTAAGCAGGAATTCCAGGAAAAAGTAGTGGACTATTTTGTGGAAGAATATCTGGCAGGCAGAACGCCCAATCCCTGTATTGCCTGTAACCGTTATGTGAAATGGGAGTCCCTCTTAAAACGGAGCATGGAAATTGGTGCAGATTATATCGCAACAGGACATTATGCCAGGATTGCAAAGCTGCCAAACGGCAGATTTGCCATTCGGAACTCTGTAACGGCCAGAAAGGATCAGACCTACGCTTTGTATAACCTGACACAGTTCCAGCTTACACATACCCTGATGCCCATTGGAGAATATGAAAAGGATCAGGTGCGCAGGATCGCACAGGAGGCAGGGCTTCCCGTAGCGGCAAAGCCTGACAGCCAGGATATCTGTTTTGTGCCGGATGGGGATTATGCAGCCTTCCTGAAGAAAAAAGCGGGAGAGCGGATGCCCGGGGAAGGGGACTTTGTTACCCGGGATGGAACCGTACTCGGAAAGCACAAAGGAATTACCCATTATACCATAGGGCAGCGCAAGGGACTGGGGCTTTCCATGGGAGAACCGGTATTTGTCAGTGAACTGCGGCCAAAGACCAATCAGGTAGTGGTGGGGGAAGAACCCCAGGTGTTTAAGAAAGAGCTTTTGTGCGACCATTTGAACTTCATGGGAATGGAGGATCTGAAAGAACCAAGAAGAGTATGGGCCAAAGTGCGATACGCCCATAAGGGACAATGGTGCCGGATAGAAAGACAGGGCCGGGATCTGATCCGGGCAGAATTTGAAGAGCCGGTGCGGGCGATCACGCCTGGACAGGCAGTTGTGTTTTATGAAGGAGAATATGTATTAGGAGGTGGGATCATTTGCTGATCCCACCTTTTTAATCTTAAAGTCTGTGATACTCAGGGGAACGGTGTTCAAAGGTGGCATAATACCGAAAACCGCAGGACGTAAGGAGCTCAGATGCCTGGTCAAAGGCTCTTGCGATATGGGCAGGCTCATGGGCGTCAGACCCGATCGTGATCACATCGCCTCCAAGCTGTTTGTAGCGCTTTAAAACGTCCGTGCAGGGGTTAAAATCCTTAAGGCCGTAGCCCACAGAACCGGTGTTCAGTTCAATCCCCTTTCCCATTTGAAGAAGGGTTTCCAGGATCTGATCCAGAAGATCGGCGTATTTTTCATAGCAGTAATCAGCATCCTTGGTTTTGCCGTAACGAACCACATAATCCAGATGGCCGTAGATGTCAAAATCATGAAAGGCCGTCAGGTTGTCCAGGATGGAAGAAAAATACTCCCGGTAGGCCTCCTCGTCGCTCCGCCCTTCATAAAAGGAGGGATAATAGGGATCCTTACGGTTACAGAGATGGGAAGAAGCAATGATAAAATCAAATTCATGGCTTGCGGCATAACGGGAAAGCTGCTCACTTAGATGGGGCTGGACACCCAGCTCCACGCCAAATAAAAGTTTGATCCTGCCCCAATATTTTTCTCTTGAACGGAGCAGGTCATAAAGGTAGGAGTCGGTATTAAGCTCAAACATACCCTCCTCCTCCGGCTTTTCATAAACATAATCCAGATCCATATGCTCTGTAAAGCACATGGCTTCAAGCCCCAGGGAAATTCCCTTCTGGATCATTTCATCCATGGAGGCCCTGCCATCCCCGGAAAAGGCAGAGTGTAAATGATAATCTGCTTTTATTGCCATAATTTCCTCATTTCCGCATGCTTTTGCGCAGGCTGCAGTCTTAATTTCCTCTTCAGTGTAAAGGATAGGCATAAAAAAAGCAAACATTTGTAAATTTTTTCATTTACATCTTGCACTTTTAGGACAAATTAGGTAAAATAAATCTGCTGATAAAATTTTGTCAATCTTTAAAGCTATGCTTTGAAGCGGCAAAATAATATAAAATTTATTCAATTTTAGGAGGAAACTAAAATGGCAGTAAAAGTAGCAATCAATGGTTTTGGCCGTATTGGTCGTCTGGCATTCAGACAGATGTTTGGTGCTGAAGGTTATGAAGTAGTTGCAATCAACGACTTAACAACACCTTCTATGTTAGCACACTTATTAAAATATGACTCTTCACAGGGCAGATATGTTGCAATCGGCGAAGAGGATCAGGTAACTGCTGATGATGAAGCAGGAACCATTACCGTTAAGGGCAAAACAATTAAGATTTATAAAGAGCCCGATGCAAATAATTGTCCTTGGGGCGAGATTGGTGTAGATGTTGTTCTTGAGTGCTCTGGTTTCTATACCTCTAAGGCTAAGGCACAGGCACACATCAATGCTGGTGCAAAGAAGGTTGTTATTTCCGCTCCTGCTGGAAATGATCTTCCTACCATCGTTTACAATGTAAACCACAAGACACTGACCAAGGATGACAAGATCATCTCCGCAGCTTCTTGTACAACAAACTGCCTTGCTCCTATGGCAAAGGCATTAAATGACCTTGCTCCTATCGAGTCCGGTATTATGTGCACAATCCACGCTTACACAGGTGATCAGATGATCCTTGATGGTCCTCAGAGAAAGGGCGACAAGAGAAGAAGCCGTGCAGGCGCTGTTAATATCGTTCCCAACTCCACAGGTGCTGCAAAGGCAATCGGCCTTGTTATTCCTGAACTGAACGGCAAGCTGATCGGTGCTGCACAGCGTGTTCCTACCCCTACAGGTTCTACCACTCTGTTATTTGCAGTAGTTGATAAGGCTGTTACCAAGGAAGAAGTTAACGCAGCTATGAAGGCACAGGCTACTGAGTCCTTCGGTTACAACGAGGAAGAGATCGTTTCTTCCGATATCGTTGGAATGAAGTTCGGTTCCTTATTCGATGCTACACAGACCATGGTTAGTCCTCTTCCTGATGGAAAGACCCAGGTTGAAGTTGTTTCTTGGTATGACAACGAGAACTCTTACACCAGCCAGATGGTTCGTACAATTAAGTACTTCGCTGAGTTAGGCTAATCAGTTTCTGAAAGAAGACCTATCATAAGGGTCCGGTCTTATGGACCGGATCCTTTTTAATCTATAGGAAAAGATATCCTAAAATCATTTATGGAGGATTTAATCATGGGATTAAACAAAAAATCAGTTGATGATATCAACGTAAAGGGTAAGCGCGTTCTTGTAAGATGTGACTTCAATGTTCCTCTTAAGAATGGCGAGATCACAGACGAAACCCGTATCGTGGCAGCACTGCCTACGATCAATAAGCTTCTTGCAGATGGCGGCAAGGTGATCCTTTGCTCCCATCTTGGTAAAGTAAAGAACGGCCCTAACGAGGGAGAATCCCTTGCACCTGTTGCAAAGAGACTTTCCGAGAAGCTGGGCAAGGAAGTTGTTTTCGTATCTGATTACAATGTAACCGGCGAAGCAGCTACAAAGGCTGTAGAGGCTATGAAGGAAGGCGATGTTGTTCTGCTTCAGAATACCCGTTTCCGCGGCGCTGAGGAGACCAAGAATGGAGAGGCTTTCTCCAAGGAGTTAGCTGACCTTGCAGATGATTATGTATGTGATGCATTTGGTTCTTCCCACAGAGCACATGCTTCCGTTGCCGGCGTAACAGAATTTATCCGTGCAAAGGGCGGCAACTGCGCAGTAGGTTATCTGATGCAGAAGGAAATCAATTTCCTTGGAAATGCAGTAGAAAACCCTGTAAGACCTTTCGTTGCAATCCTTGGAGGAGCAAAGGTAGCTGATAAGCTGAACGTAATCAATAACCTTCTTGAGAAGTGCGACACCCTGATCATCGGCGGTGGTATGGCATTCACCTTCTTAAAGGCAAAGGGATATGAAATCGGTAAGTCCCTTGTAGATGATGAGAAGCTTGATTACTGCAAGGAAATGATGGAAAAGGCAGAGAAGCTTGGAAAGAAGCTCCTTCTTCCTGTAGATACCACCATTGCAGCATCCTTCCCGGATCCCATTGATGCAGAAATCGAAGTATCTGTTGTAGATGCTGACAAGATCCCTGCTGATATGGAAGGCCTTGATATCGGAACCAAGACAGCAGCCCTTTATGCAGATGCTGTTAAGTCTGCAAAGACTGTTGTATGGAACGGACCTATGGGCGTATTTGAGAACCCTACTCTTGCAAAGGGAACCATTGCTGTAGCAAAGGCACTTGCAGAAACCGATGCAACAACGATCATCGGCGGCGGCGACAGTGCAGCAGCAGTAAACCAGCTTGGCTTTGCTGATAAGATGAGCCATATTTCAACAGGCGGCGGCGCATCCCTTGAGTTCCTTGAGGGCAAGGTACTTCCCGGTGTTGCAGCAGCAGATGACAAATAAGAATTTGAAATAAAGAGGAGAAATTAAAATGGCAAGAAAGAAAATCGTAGCCGGAAACTGGAAGATGAACATGACTCCCAGCCAGGCAGTTGCTCTGTGTGCAGAGTTAAAGGATCTTGTAAAGTCTGATGAGGTAGATGTTGTTTACTGCGTACCGGCTATCGACATCGTACCTGTTGTAGAGGCTGTAAAGGGAACCAATGTTGCAGTTGGTGCTGAAAATATGTACTTTGAGGAGAAGGGCGCTTACACAGGAGAAATCTCCGCAGCTATGCTGGTAGATGCAGGCGTAAAGTATGTCATCATCGGACATTCCGAAAGACGTGATTACTTCAAGGAGTGCGACTGCCTCTTAAATAAAAAGGTAAAGAAGGCTTTTGAAGCTGGCCTTACTCCTATTCTCTGCTGTGGTGAAACACTTGAGCAGAGAGAAATGGGTGTTACTATGGACTGGATCAGACTTCAGATCAAATCTGACCTTGCCGGTATTACAGCAGATCAGGTTAAGAGCATGGTAATCGCTTATGAGCCTATCTGGGCAATCGGAACCGGTAAGACTGCTACAACAGAGCAGGCAGAAGAAGTTTGCAAGGGTATCCGTGAGTGCGTAAAGGAAATGTATGATGCTGCTACAGCAGAAGCTGTTCGTATTCAGTACGGCGGATCTGTTAATGCAGGAAATGCTGCAGAGCTTTTTGCACAGCCTGACATTGACGGTGGTTTAGTAGGCGGCGCTTCCCTGAAAGCAGATTTCGGCAAGATCGTTAACTACAAATAGGTTTTAAATGAAAAAGGCGGCAGCATGCCGTAAAATAGCAGAGGGCTGTTCATTTTGGTGGTAATCACTAATTGAATAGCCCTTTGCAACAAGTTGTTCAGGAATGAGGAAGTGTAAATGGAAAATAAGCTGTATCTGGTCATCCCATGCTATAACGAGGAAGAGGTTTTACCGGAAACCTCAAAAAGACTGAAGGAGAAGGTGACTTCTCTGATTACAAAAGGAAAGATTGATGAAGGAAGCCGGATCGTTTTTGTAAATGACGGCTCTAAGGATAGGACATGGGAACTGATCAGTGAGCTGCATAAACAGGATCCGTTGTTTTCCGGGATTAATTTAAGCAGAAACAGAGGGCATCAGAATGCCCTTCTTGCAGGCCTGATGACCGTAAAGGATCATGCAGATATGGTGATTTCCATGGATGCAGATCTTCAGGATGATATTGACGCTGTAGATGAAATGGTGGAAAAGTATTTAAATGGCGTGGATATTGTCTACGGAGTGAGAAGCAGCAGGGCTAAAGATACTTTTTTTAAGAAAGCAACCGCAGAAGGTTTTTATAAATTGATGAACTCTATGGGAGCCAATACGGTGTTCAATCATGCGGACTATCGTTTGATGAGCAGACGGGCACTGGAAGGTCTCGCACAATTTGGAGAGGTGAATTTGTTCCTGAGGGGAATTGTTCCCATGATCGGTTATACAACTGACGTGGTCTACTATGAGCGCGGGGAAAGATTTGCAGGAGAAAGTAAATATCCTCTGGGGAAAATGCTGTCCTTTGCCGTAGAAGGAATTACCTCCCTCAGCACGAAGCCAATCAGACTGATCACGGGTCTTGGATTTTTTATCTTTCTGATCAGTATCATCATACTGATTTACAGTCTGGTACGCCATTTTATGGGAGAAACCATTGTAGGATGGACCACTCTGATGGTTTCAGTCTGGGGAATAGGTGGACTGATCCTGCTTTCTCTTGGAGTTGTGGGAGAATATATTGGAAAAATATACTTAGAGACCAAGGCGCGCCCCCGTTTTATCGTAGAGGAGTTTTTGCATGAAGATGCTTGACAGGGCGTCCAGGCATAGCTTATACTAAAGAAGTTCGTAAAAAAGACAGCACTTTTCAGACGAAGTGGTGTCTTTTCTTATGTGATAGTGAGAAAAACCATCTGGAAATAGCGTTTGTATGGTTTGGAGGAAGAAAGGATCATAGCATTATTTATGGAACAGCAGTGGAGTGAAACGACCGGGGAACAACAGGGTCTTAAATATCAGGATGCAAATATCGGGCAGGAGATCCTGCGTGCAACAAAGGAAATGGGATTTGAAGTGATGACGCCTATTCAGGAACAGGCGATCCCTATTTTGTTAGAAGGAAAGGACATTATCGGCCAGGCTCAGACCGGTACGGGAAAGACGGCGGCTTTTGCCATTCCCATGATCCAGAGGATCGACCCGGAGGTGCGCAGACCCCAGGGGATCATTCTCTGCCCTACCAGGGAGCTTGCCATACAGGCGGCAGAGGAGATCAGAAAGCTGACCAGATATCTGCATGGGGTAAAGGTGCTGCCCATTTACGGAGGACAGGACATCAGCAGACAGATCCGCGCTTTATCCCAGGGAGTACAGATCATTGTAGGTACGCCGGGCAGAGTGATGGATCATTTAAGACGCCATACCATAAAAACAAATGAGATCAGGATGATCGTGCTTGACGAAGCGGATGAGATGCTCAACATGGGCTTTCGCGAGGATATTGAAACCGTGCTCAGGGATATGCCGGAGCAAAGGCAGATGGCTCTTTTTTCGGCCACAATGCCACAGGCTATTCTGGACATTACAGGAACCTACCAAAAGGATGCGGTATATGTAAAGGTCACACCTAAGGAGATTACGGTTGCCGCCATTAAGCAGGCCTATTACCGGGTGGCAAGGAAGGATAAATTTGAAGCCCTTTGCCGTTTGATCGATTATTATCAGCCTGCAAAAAGTCTGATCTTTTGCAATACCAAGAAAATGGTGGATGAGATCACAGGACTTTTAAAGGACAGAGGCTATGAGGCAGAGGGACTTCACGGAGACCTTTCCCAAAATCAGAGAGATACCGTTATGAATTTGTTCAGGGGAGGCAGATGTGCGATCTTATCTGCAACGGATGTGGCTGCCAGAGGAATCGACGTCAGCGGCGTGGATGCTGTCTTTAATTATGATGTGCCGGAAGATGTAGAATATTATGTACACAGAATTGGAAGAACGGGGCGGGCAGGCAGAGCCGGAAGATCCTTTACGCTGATCACCGGCCGGGAGATCTTTAAGATCAGAGAAATCGAAAGGATCTGTCATACCACCATCAAAGAAAGAAAAATTCCGGCGCCCAAGGATATTGTCAGGGTGAAGGCAGGAAAGCTTTTTGCCACAGCCATGGGAGTGATGGAGGAGAAGGATCTGACATCCATCAAGGAAAGGATCCTGGAGACTGCCGCTGAAAATAATTTTGAGATCCTGGAGCTTGCAGCGGCCCTGATGCAGATGAGCATAGGGGATGAACCGGAGGAGATCAAGGAAGAAAAGCCGTTCTTTGACAGGGAAAGAGCAGGCAGATCTGCCAGACAAAGAAGAGATTCCAGAGCTTCCTTCCGTTTCAGACCAGATGAAAGACGCAGGTACGGATCTGAAAGAGGAGAAAGACAGACAAGAGAGGGCGGAAGAGACAAAGGAAGACAGGAGAGAGACAGCAGGAGAGAAAGACAGGACAGAAGACAGAGCTTTGGAAAAAGAGGATTTGAGGAAAGAAGTATAAGGGTGAGAGAGCGAGATGACAGAAAAGGAAATGCGAAGAAAAAAGGAAAATGATGCAGCCAGGCTCAGAAGAAGAAAACACCGTAAAAAAGTTGTTTTCATAGAAAGAGTTGTGCTGATTGTTCTGACGGCTGCGGTGATTGCCACAGGAACCGTGCTTACCATTCGGATGATGCCGGATATTAAGGTGGCAAGACAGTTAAAGGCAGCGGATCAGTACCGGGAGGAGAAATCCTATGAGGATGCGATTGCATCCTGTGAGCAGGCTCTTTCCATTGACTCCGGTTCTGTGGAAGCTTACCGGGCCATGGCAGGTGTTTATTTGGAAAAGGAGGACCGGGAGGCTGCTGAACAGGTATTATATCGCGGCTGGGAAACTACACAGGACGGGAACCTTTTGCAGGAGTATTGCGTATACCTTCTGAATGATGCGGTTTCCGACATCAACAATGGAACCTGCAGCCTGGGAACTCTTGAAAAATGTATCCTGGCGCTGGAGCAGGACAGCGAAGGAGAGGATGTTTACCGGCTTTTGGATGCCTGCTATGAGAGAATATTAAGCGGAGATATTTCCATTGACTGTACGCAGATCCTGGAAGATGGAAGCTGCAGCTTTGTGCGTTATATCAGCCTCTTAGATAGAATGATCGGGGTCTATGAAAAAACCTCAAATGAGGCCTTGGGAAAGGAGATCGCCAAGTATGCAGCCTGGAAGCTGCCGTCCTTTACCCTTGAAGTTTCCCATCTTCAGGAGTATGGCAATTTTCTGCAAAGGGCAATGGGGGCAGGAGGAAGTGAAGAGCTGACAGCGCTTTACGCCTGCGTGGAAAAGGCGCTCTGGGCACAGGAATTATTTGCCCCTGCATTTTCCATCTTTGAATCTGGGGATTTTGCTCCTATTAAGGAATTCATGCAGTCGGAGGATTACCTTGCGGTGCGGGAAGACTTTATAGAAGAAACCATGGAGTATTGGAAAGGACAGACCTACATTCCTGTGAGCAGGGAGAAAGTGATCCTGACCTGCGAGGAGGGAACCTATCATTTCCGGTTTGCTGATTTTGAGGAGTGCCCTGAAACAGCAGGAGTGATCAACATATGGGGAACCAAGCAGCAGGATGCAGGAGTGCCAAGGGTCTGCATTTCCTATGAACCGGCGTCCCAGAATGGAACTTATTTCCCTCATACGATTTATGAATTTGTGTATCTTTACAGCAATGTGAAGATTGGCGGAAACTTTGTTCCACAGATGAATTATCGATTTGAGACCAGAGTGGAGACCGAAGAAGGAACGACCTCCCAGCTGATTGGAGACTGGGGAGGAGAACACCAGTGGGAAATGGAATATTAAAGAAGAAAGCTCTGCGGTCAGAGTAAAATAAAGCGTCCCCAAAAGTAAGACTTTTGGGGGCGTTTTAGACTGCGGAGCTTTTTTATGGCAGCATCTGGGCAGTGTGAAGTCTGTAATATGCGCCCTTCTTTTCCAGAAGCTCCGTTACGGTTCCTTGTTCCACGATACCGCCGTGATCGATCACAAAGATCCGGTCGGCCTTTTGGATCGTGGAAAGCCTGTGGGCAATCACAAAGGAGGTACGGCCCTTTAACAGGGCGTCGATCCCTTCCTGCACCAAAAGCTCTGTGTGAGTATCAATGCTGGAGGTGGCCTCATCCAGGATCAGGATGTTGGGCTTTGAAACCATGGTTCTTGCAAAGGCAAGAAGCTGTTTCTGTCCTACAGACAGGCCACCGCCACGCTCGGTCAGAACGGTGTCATATCCCTTTTCAAGCTGACAGATAAAGTCATGGGCATGAACGGCTTTTGCAGCTTCTATGATTTCCTCCTCGGTTGCATCCAGCTTGCCGTAGCGGATATTGTCTCTTATGGTTCCGGTAAACAGAAAATTATCCTGTGTCATGATACCCATCTGGCTCCGCAGGCTTTCTATGGTCACTGTCTTTACATCATAGTCATCGATCCTTATGATCCCTTCCTGAATATCATAAAACCGGCTGATCAGATTTACAATGGTGGTTTTTCCGGCGCCGGTGGGGCCTACAAGTGCAATGGTTTCTCCCGGCTTTATGGAAAAGCTGACGTCATTTAAGACCTTGGTGATCCCATCATAAGAAAAACTTACATGTTCAAAGGAAACTGCGCCTTTGATGGGCGGGATTTCCGTAACCTTGGTATCGTCTGTAATAGCAGGCTCTGTGTCCATAATTTCAAAGATACGCTCTGCCGCAGCAATATTGGTAATGATCTGGTTATAGAAATTACTCAGGTTCATAATAGGGTTCCAGAACATTCCGATGTAGCTTCCAAAGGCGATAAAGGTACCGATAGATACCGTGCCGACCCCCAGGATCCTGACGCCCACAAAGTATAAGGCGGCAATGCCGATCCCCCAGGAAAAATCAATGGCCGACCCCATGGCGTCATTCAGGCGCACAGCCCTTACGAAGGATCCCCGGTGTTCTGCTAAAAGCTCATCAAAGGTGGAAATGGTCTCCTCCTGTGCGCCAAAGCTCTGGATGATCCGCATGCCGGACATATCCTCATGGATAAAGGCGTTCAGGTTGGAGGATTTACGCCTGAAATCCTGCCATTTTTTATGGGAATATACCTGTATCAGCCAGATGCAGGCCATCATAAGCGGCAGGCTGCAAAGAGAAGCGGCAGCTAAAACCGGATTTTTAACAAACATGATCACGGCAACCGCAACTACGGTTGTAAAATCCGGGATCAGGGTGGTGACAAAATTGTTCAGCACATCCTTCAGAGAGTTGATGTCTCCAATGATCCTTGCAAGGATCTTTCCGGTGGGACGGCTGTCAAAAAATTGAAGATCCAGTGTCTGGATATGGGTATAAAGCTCCTGGCGGATGGTCACTAAAATACTGTTGCAGACCTTGGCCATGATATACATGCGGAGCTTGATCCCTCCCACCATCAGTACATTTAAGACCAGGGCAAACAGGATCAGGCGGATCAGCCCGGCCATATCACCTACGGCAATGTAAGTGTCCACAGCCTCTTCCAGAAGAAGAGGGTTGATTAAGGAGACCATAACGCAAAAGGCCATAATGAGTAAAACCAGGACGATCTCCTTTTTGTAGGCGAGAAGATAGGAGAACAGGCGGAGCAGGGTAGCAGATTTGCTGACTGACGAAACCTGTTCATCTTCTTTATAAGAATTAAAACTCATGCTGTGAATTCCTCCTTTGGCAGCCCATATTGGGCAACATAGGTTTTGTAGTAAAGGCCCTTTTTCGCAAGCAGGGTCTTGTGATCGCCCCGCTCTGCGATACGGCCGTTTTCCAGGATCAGGATCTCATCTGCATGGCAGACGGCGCTGATCCTGTGTCCGATAATAATTTTCGTGGTATCGGGAAGGTGGCGCAGGGTCTCGTGGATAGACTGCTCTGTTTCCATATCAAGGGCAGAGGTGGAGTCATCCAGAACAAGCACCGGCGTTTTCTTGGCCAGGGCTCTTGCAATGGTAATCCTTTGCTTCTGGCCTCCGGAAAGGCCTACGCCACGTTCGCCGATAACGGTGTCATATTTTTTATCCATTTTCTCAATAAAGCCCTTTGCCTGGGCACGCTCTGCAGCATCCATAACGGCAGGCAGGGAAAGAGAATTTTTCTGACCCAGCTTTACATTTTCAAGGATCGTATCCGAGAAAAGGAAAACGTCCTGCATCACTAAAGAAATGGAGCTTCTAAGCTGTCCAAGGGACAGATCCTTGATATTTACGTCATCCAGAAGGATCGCCCCGTCCGTTGCATCATAAAGACGCTGCAACAGGTAAATAAGAGAGCTTTTGCCTGCACCGGTAGCGCCCATGATCCCTACGGTCTTTCCCGGTTCTGCGGTAAAGGAGATATCGTGAAGGATCTCATGCAGATCGGCCTTGTGGAAGGACACATGGGAAAACTCCACTTTTCCTGTGACCAAAGGCAGGATCACCGGCTGCTCCGGCTCCCTGATAGAGGGCTTTTCATCGTAAAGCTTCCGGATCCTTCTGTTAGAGGCAAGAGCCGAGGAAAAGCTGTTTGTAAGCCAGCCAAGCATTTCCATGGGCCATACAATGTTCATGGAATAGGAGATAAAAGCGCTGAGATCTCCCAGGGTCATTTCTCCGTCCCTGACAAAAAAGCCGCCAAGCAGCAGGATAACAAGAGGCAGAAGCTTGGTGATCAGGGAAAGATAGGGATGATACTTTACAAAGAGCTTTGACTGCTCCATGTTCAGATCATAATATCTTTTGTTGTGAGAGAGAAATTTGGAAATTTCGTACTTCTCTCTGGCAAAGGCCTTGACGGTGCGGACACCGGCAAGGTTTTCCTCTGCAACGGTATTTAAGGAAGCGTTTTCCTCGCTGATCTCTTCATACACAGCGTCCAGCTTTTTCTCCATATAGACGGCAATGGATCCGGCAACGGCCATACAGATGGTGGGCAGGATGGCAAGCTTCCAGTTCAGGCTGTACATACAGAAGAGAACAATGAAAGTGTGGATGCAGACTTCTGTCAGCAGCATTCCCACAAAGGTCAGGCCGTCCCAGATATGATCTACGTCATCCTTAATGCGGCTCATAAGCTCACCGGTGCCGGTGCGGTCAAAAAAGTCCGCACTTAAGGACTGAACGTGGCAGAACAGGTCGCGCCTTATTTGGGCAGCCACCTTGGAACCGGTCAGATCGCAGACAAACTCTTTTGTGTACTGAAAGATGCAGCGCCCAACGCCCACGCCCAGTATGCCTAAAAGAAGCGGCGTCAGCTTGGCCAGATCCCCGCCGAGGATGACGTCATCCACAATATGCTTTGTCAGCTGCGGTGAAAGCATATCAAGCGAAACGCTGATGATCATGGACAGGAGCACAAACCCATAAGCAAATTTGTGTTCCCAGATATAAGTAGTTATTTTTTTCATTTCAATGATTCCCCCATTCATTTTGTGTATCATTTAACAGTAATAAAAAACAGCCATGGAAATTACCATGACTGCTTAAAAGGCTGATTGATAAACTGATCTTCCCCGGGTAGTAAAAGACTTAGATGGGAAGATGCCGAAGCAATGAGTCGGAAGGGTAATTTCCTGAATGCTGATATGTAGTTTGTGCGGTGAAAAATAAAAACTGAAATCCTGTCATGGAAATATCCTCCTTTCTCCTAAATTTGAAAATCCTGTTAAAAAGTAAAGTACAAATTTTACCATACTCTTGGAAAATCTGTTTGTCAATCATTTTTTTGGAAAACAGTTTTAGGCTAGGCATAAAAGGAAAAATAGAGTATAATTTTAAACATGATATTAAGCTGGCGGTTTTAGCAGCATAGCTGATCTGAAAGGTGAGGGGAATGGAAGAGACAAGCTACAAAATAGAGCGCCATATTGATGCGCTGGATGGAGTAAGAGCGCTGGCAATCATGCTGGTGGCCTGGTTTCATGTCTGGGAGCAGGACTGGCTGACGCCTTATATTGAACTGGATAATACAGTGACCAGATATTTTGGAATTACGGAAAGTAATATCCATACCATCGTCAGATTTGGATTTAATGCAGTGGAAGCTTTGATCATTGTCAGTGCAGTGGTGAATTTCCTTCCCTATGCCAGATCCATTGTGTTTGGGGAAAAGTGGCCTGACACAAGAAGCTTTTACAAAAAGAGAGCCATCAGGGTCATTCCCTCGTATCTGCTGTGTGTTTTTATCATGTTTACATCGGGAGTGATATCAGGGGCTTATGCTGCCCATGGAGGCGTCCGGTTTGCAGTGAAGGATCTGCTTTCCCACCTGACCTTTACCAGCACCTTTTTTCCAAGCGTATATCGTTCTGCCATTATCACAGGTGCGCTTTGGACGGTTCAGGTAGAGGTGATCTATTATATCCTGCTTCCTTTTCTGGCAAAGGCGTTCAGAAGAAGACCGGCGATTACGGTTTTTGTGCTTTGTGCGGTAGGAATGATCTCGGGGAATATTCTGGCCTATCACGCCAGTGATCCCTGGGGAGTGAACAATTTCTGCACAACCTTTGCAGGATCCTATGCCTGTGGAATGCTGATCTGCATGATCTACTATACGGCAAAAAAGGCCGGCGTGGAAAACCGCTATACGCAGATAGCCGGCGTTCTTGTGATGATTGGAGCTGTTCTTTGCTATAATATGATCATGGAGCAGTTTTATGAGGTGTCAAGACCGATCGGGCAGCTTTTAATGCGTTTACCTACTGCGCTTACAATCAGTCTTTTTATCCTGGGACTTTTGTTTTCTGCGGAACCTATTCAGAAATTTTTCGGCAATTTTATTTTTAAGTTTATTTGCGTCATTTCTTATAATTTCTATATCTGGCATCAGGCTATTGCGGTTTTCCTGAAAAACCACCGGATCCCCGCCTGGGAAGGAGAAACTCCGCCCAATCAGCTCGGAGATGCAGTCTGGTCCAGGAAATATTCAAGTATTGTATGGCTTACCGCATTGACGGTTTCCATGGTGCTGACGTTTGGCTTTGAACGTCCCATATCCAGATATTTATCTAAAAAAATGAAAATAAGATGAGAATATGGAGAAGAATATGAGTGGTGCGGAAAGCAGAGAAAAAGTGGAATATGCCATTGTGGCTGTGCTCAGTATTTTAATGTATCTGATCCTGATGTGGATTTTGACGGGAAATGGCCTTTTTTCCCATAATACCTATAACAGCTATGCGCTTCAGGCAGAGTCCTGGTGTAAGGGAAGGCTGGATCTGGGACAGAATTACAGCTTTCTGGAGCTTGCATTTTACAAGGGAAAGTATTATGTGTCCTTTCCCCCGTTTCCATCCTATCTGCTGCTGCCCTTTGCACTTTTTTTGGGGAGCAATACGCCGGATTTCCTTCTCCTCTGGATGGCAGATGTGGTTACCGTTCTTTATCTTTATAAGCTGGCATTATCCTTTAAGCTGTCTCCGAAGCTGTCTGCACTTACGGCAGTTTTTGTTATGCTGGGCACCAATGTGACCTTCAATATGTTAAATCCCTGGGTGTGGTTCTGGGCGCAGACTCTGTGCTTTATGCTGGCGGTGATGGCTGTTTACTATGCGTACCGGGGAAAAGGGGGGTGGGCCCTGTTTTTCTGGGCGTGTTCCGTGGGCTGCAGGCCCATGCAGGCGCTTTATGTGCCTGTGCTGCTTGTTATTCTTTTCAGAAAGGAAAGAGAAAAATTCCCGGAGCGTTCCTTCTTTCAAATTCTTTGGCATAGAATTTACTGGGCAATCCCGGCAGGGGTTGTGGCGGCTTCTTATATGATCTTAAATTTTCTGCGTTTTGATAATCCGTTTGAGTTCGGGCATAATTATCTTCCGGAATTTGTGGAAGCAGAGCATGGCCAGTTCAGCCTTTTTTATCTTTCCAATAACTGGAAGATGCTCTGGCACGGTATCCAGTTTGATGAGGAAGGAAGGATGATCATCGATCATTTCGGGAACCTGAATTTTATGATCGTCAGCCCCTTTGTGATCTTTGCCCTCTGCATGCTGGTATGTATGCTCCTTAAGAGGCAGTGGAGGACGGCGGGGGCAATGCTTTGCGTGCTTGCCCTGTCAGCAGGGTATCTTCTGGTTACCATGCTGCACAGAACCATGGGAGGCTGGCATTTTGGCAACCGTTATACCAATGATATTCTGCCCTGGATCTATCTGACGGTGGTGTGGGGGCTTTCCAGGGAAGAAAAAATGGGAAAATATCAGGTTCCTCTGGCAGTGTTCGGCATGTGCCTGAACGCAGTGGGACTTGTGATTGTTTATAATGGACTTTAAAGGGGTTTGAAGGGAAACAAGGAGGGGAAGATGGAACTGGATCTGTACCGTGTGACGAGAAAATGGAAGGCCATAAAAAAGACCTATAAGGTGAGTACCATTATTCTGATCGAACTGATCTTATTGCTGATTTACGGTGCCGGTGTTGTTTCCAAAGGAAGCGTCAGCTATTTTTTTGATCAGGGGAAGCTCTTTAGGCAGACAGAGCAGGGAGAGATCTTCGGAAACAGGATCAGTGAAGAAAATGCTGAGAATGAGCGGGAACTTCGGACGACGGGAGCCTCCCTGGAACGGGGGATCTATGAGGTCAGCATACAGTACAGAGCCACAAACGGAGGTACGGCAGAGATATTCGGCCAGACGGTAGACGCCAGAAGTATCTGGGCAGACCGCGTAGGGCTCTCTCCGGAAAAGACGAAAAGTACCTTCCAGGTGTGGATCAATGACCGGACGGACGGGGCCGGCGTCCTTTTCAGGCTCACAAACGGAGGAGAGCTTGAGATCGACAGTGTCCGGATCAAGACGGCGTGGAATTCACAGTTATATCTGGTGGTATGCTTTTTGCTGAAGCTCCTCCTTTTGGATGCGTTCCTGTTTACGGCCATGTATCGGGAGGAACTGCAGAAGCATTCCGTTTGTATCATAGGGATACTGGGCATCACGTTTCTCTGTTCCGTAGGATTGTTTAACAGATATATGATTACAGCCCATGATACGATCTTTCATATGAACCGGATTGAAGGACTGAAGGATGGGATTCTGTCAGGCGCTTTTCCGGTAAAGATCCAGCCCACCTGGAATAACGGCTGGGGATATGCAGTGTCTACGCTATATGGAGATCTTCTCTTTCTGTTCCCGGCATTTATGCGGATCATAGGGTTTACCGTACAGACGACCTGGAAGACCTTTTTTGTGCTGATCAATCTTGCAACGGCGCTCAGCTCCTTCTATGCGTTTTACCGGATGGGCAGGGATAAATATAAGGCGTTGTTTGCAGCTCTGATTTATTGTACGGGGCTTTACAGGCTGATCTGCATGTATACAAGGTCTGCCGTGGGGGAGGCAGGGGTGATGATCTTTTTGCCTCTGGTGATCCTGGGCTTCTGGTACGCTTTTGGGGAGGAACCGTCGCAGGAAGGATACGGAACAAAGCTGATCGCTCCTGTGATCGGCTTTACGGGAATGATCCAGACCCATATTCTGACCTGTGAGATGGCAGTCTTCTTTATCATTGCGCTGTGCGTCTGGATGATCCGGAAGGTGATGTGTCGGAAGACCTTTTTGTATCTTTTAAAGATTGCCGTATTTACGCTCTTGATCAATCTGTGGTTTTTGGTGCCGCTTTTCCGGTATCTGAAGGAGGATCTTATCATTTCCATGAAAGCAGAGATGGAAGAAACCTTTCAGATGTGGGGGCTGAGCGTTACGGAGCTGTTTACCACAACGGCATCAAATGCGTACTCCTTTACCTTTGACGATAACGTATCGCTGGCATTTAAATGCACCCTGACTGTAGGGCTGGCATTATGGGGCTGCGCAGTGCTGACCCTGATCCTTTTATGGAATAAAAGAGTGAAAAAAGGCAGAGCGGCAACGATCTGCTTAAGCTTCGGACTGGTTTCAGCATGGCTGACCACAAATTTATTTCCCTATGATTACATTAACAAGTATCTGCCGGCGCTTGCAGGGATTCTGGTCAAGATCCAGTTTCCTTATCGTTTCCTGGGACTGACATGCACGTTCTTTTGTCTGGCGGTCTTTTTTGCCCTGAAGGAAGTAAACCCTGCAAAGCTGAAGAAATACCTGATTCCGGCAGTGATGCTCCTTTCGGCGGTTGCGGTGTATCAGGGAATGGATTACCAGTATCAGTTTCTTTACGGAGGCGCCTGTGAGACCAGATATGGAACGGGAAATCTGGACACAACAGGGGTGATGACGGGAGAATATCTGTATTTATATTCTTCTACGGAAGTGACAAAATGGGATCAGAATGTGACCGGGGAAGGCGTGGAGATCTCCGGAGTATATAAGAAATATTTAAAAACGGATGTGACATGCAGCGCTGTCTGGGAAGGGGCTTATATTGAGGTGCCCACCTTTTACTACCCGGGCTATGTAGCTGTGGATGATGCGGGGAAAAAGTACACGCTTGAAAGAAGCGGGAACAATAATCGGATCAGGGTGGAGCTGCCGGAGGATTTTGCGGGAACCATTCATATTTCTTATCAGGAACCGGTATATTTCAGGATCTGTGAGATCATATCCCTTCTTGCCTTTATGGGCTTGCTGCTTCATAAGGAGATAGAAGAGCAGATGAAGATGCTGAGAGGGACGAAAAGGGAGAACGGAAATGGATGCGAATAACGGGCCGATCATAAATCTCACATGGAAAGGGAAAAATATCAATCTTCTCAAGGTGATCCTTAGTATTTTGTTTTTCTCTGTAGCGCTGGCTCTGTACGCTTACAAAAAATGGAACGATACTTATCTGTGGCAGAGGGCGGTTTTGTTCTTTGGAACAGGCATTTTCTTTTATCTTGTCAGGCCCTCATCGAAGCTGCATAAGGTGAAAATGAAACAGCTTGAGAAGCCGCATAAAATGATCTGCCTTTTTGTGATGTGCGTAACCTGCCTGACGGCTTTTTTCACAATGAGGCTCAGCGACTGGTGGACGGACAAAGGGCCTGATTATCAGTTCCAGTATGAAGCAATGACGGAAGCAGTGCTGGATGGACACCTTTATCTGGATCTGAAGGTTTCTCCGGAGCTGGCGGCAATGGAGAACCCATATGATTCTGTAAAGCGTTTTGAGGATCAGGTTTCTTATTATTGGGATCATGCCTTTTATAACGGACACTATTATATGTACTTTGGCGTGGTGCCTGTGTTTGTGCTCTTCATTCCCTTTAAGCTTCTTGGAATTACGCTGTATTCCTATCAGGCAACGCAGATTTTTGTAGTTTTCATTATTATGGGAATGTTTGCGGTATTTCGGGAGATCACAAAAAGAATGTACCCCAAAATACCATTGTCCGGGTATCTGGCGGTATCGGTTGCAGCCTCCTGGATCACGGTTTGGTATGCAGTAAAGTATCCGGCTCTGTACTGTACCGCAAATTCAAGCGGCGTCTGTATGGCAGTGTGGGGCTTTTACTTCTGCTACCGTGCATTTGTGATTGATACGCAGCAAAAAAGAAGCATGCTGCATGGAGTGGTGGGAGCCCTTTTGTCTGCCCTTACCTTTGGGTGCAGGCCCACCATCGGATTATCCTGTATCGTATTGATCCCGCTTCTTATTTTTTATCTGAGGCGGTGTGAGAGCATAAAGGATTTTGGAAAAACATTTCTGGCATTTTGCGTTCCTTTTGCTGTGGTGGCGGCTTTACTGATGCTGTATAACTATGCCAGATTTGAAAATCCCTTTGAATTTGGGCAGAGCTATCAGCTTACCATTGTGGATCAGCATGCATACCAGAGCAATCATTTTAAACTGGACAGATGTCTGTCAGGGCTTTTATACCACTTTTTTGGGTATGAGGATGTGAGCAATGTATTTCCTTATATTCATCAGGATGGAAACTTCGTGCTGTTTCCCATCCTCTTAATAGGCTTTAGGAGCCTTTTGCTTACCGGAGAACGGAAAAAGGGCAGCCTGATGGTGAAAGGACTGGCGCCCATGATGATCCTTTCTGTGGCGCTGATCTCATCCTATCATGTGACCTGGGCGCCGGTGGTCTTTCGCAGATATGCCATGGATTTCAATTTCCTTTTGGGATTTCTGGTCATGTTTGGGGTATGCAGCCTGTACTGGAATGCCAAGGATCCTGCCAGGGTTTCCTTCTTTCTTACCCTGCTTGCTGTATATACGGTAGTGATCTGCTTTTTGCTTTTGTTTGTGGATTATGATTACTCGATTGCAACGCATCAGCCGGAGCTGCTAGAGAAGGCCAGAAATCTGGTGGTCTTTTGGAAGAAGTAACAGAATACAAAGATAGGATATTGCAAGAAAAAAGGTTTTTGTGTATAATTCCTAATGGTGAGATTGTTACTAAAATAACAAATTGAAAATAAATTTCAGTAAGGAGACGATATTATGAAAAAACCTACAGTTTTAATGATCTTAGATGGTTATGGGCTGAATGACAGGAAGGAAGGAAATGCGATTGCACTTGCCAACACACCTGTGATGGACAAGCTGATGGCAGAATATCCTTTTGTCAGAGGAAATGCCAGCGGGATGGCAGTAGGCCTTCCGGAAGGCCAGATGGGCAATTCCGAGGTAGGACACCTGAATATGGGCGCCGGCAGGATCGTATATCAGGAGCTGACCAGAATTACCAAGGAGATCCAGGACGGTACTTTTTTTGAAAACCCTGCGCTGTTAAAGGCAGTAGAAAACTGCAAGAAGAATGACAGTGCGCTTCATCTGTACGGACTTCTTTCCGACGGCGGCGTGCACAGCCATATTACACATCTGTACGGGCTTTTGGAGCTGGCAAAGAGACAGGGACTTTCCAAGGTTTATGTGCACTGCTTCTTAGACGGACGTGACACTCCTCCCGCAAGCGGAAAGGGCTATGCAGAAGCTCTTGAGGCAGAGATGAAAAAGATCGGTGTAGGAGAAATTGCATCTGTAATGGGACGTTACTATGCAATGGACAGAGATAATAATTATGACAGAGTAAAGCTGGCATATGATGCTATGACAAAGGGAGAAGGCTTTACAGCAGAAAGCGGCCCTGCAGGAATTCAGGCATCCTATGATAAAGGGGAGACAGATGAGTTTGTAAAGCCCACGATCGTAGTCCGTGACGGCAAGCCTGTTGCGACCATTAAAGACGGAGATTCCATTATCTTCTTTAACTTCAGACCGGATCGCGCAAGAGAAATTACCAGATGCTTCTGTGATGATGATTTTAAGGGATATGACAGAGGCGAAAGAGTAAAGACGACTTATGTCTGCTTCTCTGACTATGACCCGACTATTCCCAATAAGGATGTTGCTTTCCATAAGATTTCCGTTACCAATACCTTTGGAGAGTGGCTGGCTGCAAATCATATGAAGCAGGCCAGAATTGCAGAGACAGAAAAGTATGCGCATGTTACCTTCTTCTTTAATGGCGGCGTGGAGACACCTAATGAAGGGGAGGATCGTATTCTTGTAAATTCTCCTAAGGATGTTGCAACCTATGATCTGAAGCCTCAGATGAGCGCTTATGAAGTATGCGATAAGCTTTTAGGGGCGATCAGGTCAGGAGAGTATGATGTGATCGTGATCAACTTTGCAAATCCGGATATGGTCGGCCATACAGGTGTGATTGATGCAGCAGTGAAGGCCATTGAAGTGGTAGATGAATGCGTTGGAAAGGCAGTGGAAGCGATCAAGGAGGTAGACGGACAGCTGTTTATCTGTGCGGATCATGGAAACGCAGAGCAGATGATCGACTATACTACCGGTGCGCCTCATACAGCACACACGACCAATCAGGTACCTTTCATCCTGGTAAATGCGGATCCTGCCTATACCTTGAGAGATGGCGGCTGCCTGGCAGATATTGTGCCCACTTTGATTGAGCTGATGGGCAAAAAGCAGCCGGAGGAAATGACAGGAAAATCCCTTCTTGTCAGAAAATAGCTGCAGCATTGCAGAGTATCGCAATAGAAGCATGGTATCTAGGACCCCGGAGAAGGATTTCTCCGGGGCATTTTTATGCCAGGCGCTTCTAATGCCGGTTGACAGGAACCTGGGAAGCTGGTAAGATAAGTGTATTAATAATGTTAGTACACTACAAACGGTACGGCAAAACCAGGAAAGGAAGGGCATATGATACTCATAGATTACAGAGATACCAGACCTATCTATGAACAGGTAGTGGAAAAGTTTAAAATGCTGATCCTTAGGGGGGTATTAAAATCGGATGACAAAATGCCGTCGGTCAGAAACCTGGCAGTGGATCTGTCCATTAATCCCAATACGATTCAGCGGGCCTATGCGGAACTGGAGCGGCAGGGCTATGTTTACACCGTGAAGGGCAAGGGAAATTTTGTATCAGACAGCACGCTTCTTCTGAAACAATACAGGGAGGAAATTACGGAAAGATTTCGGGAGATCTGCAGGGAGGCGGCAGCAGCCGGTATTCCAAAAGCAGAACTATCGGAAATTGTGGAACAGACAAAAGGGTAGATCAATGGTCGAAATCAGATGACACGGAAGTGAGGAGAGCTATGATTGAAATAAAAGATGTAACAAAGGCCTATGAGGGGATAAAGGCCGTGGATCATGTAAGCGTGGAGATTAAGGAAAGCACAGTTTTTGGACTGATCGGAACCAACGGTGCAGGAAAAAGTACGATTTTGAGAATGGTAGCCGGTGTGCTGAAGCCTCAGCAGGGAGAGATCCTGGTTGATGGAGGGCAGGTGTATGACCGGCTGGAGGTGAAGAAAAAGATTTATTTTATTTCTGATGATCCCTATTTTTTTGCAAATTGTAATCCCGTGGACATGCAGAAGTATCTTTGCAGCGTATACCCGGAATTTGCAGTGGAGGATTTTTACAGCTATCTGATGAACTTTGGGCTGGATAAGAAGCGGAAGGTCAACACCTATTCCAAGGGAATGCGTAAGCAGCTTGCGCTGATCTGCGGAGTGTGCAGCGGAGCGAAGTATCTGCTTTGTGATGAAACCTTTGACGGACTGGATCCGGTAATGCGTCAGGGAATTAAAAGTATTTTTGCCAGTGAAATGGAAAAAAGAGGGCTTACCCCTGTGATAGCCTCCCACAATCTGAGAGAGCTTGAGGATATCTGTGATCATGTGGGACTGTTACATAAGGGCGGTGTGCTTTTGTCCAAGGATCTGGAGGATATGAAGTGCAATATCCAAAAGGTACAATGCGTTTTTAAGACGACGGAGGATGAGGCAAAGGTCATTGCGGCTCTTGATATTATGAAGAATGAAAAAAGAGGATCCCTGAATGTGATGACAGTCCGGGGCGGCCGGGCGGAGATCATGGCAATTTTTGCAACGGCCAATACTATATTTTTTGAGGCGCTGCCATTATCCCTTGAAGAAATCTTTATCAGCGAAACGGAGGTTGTGGGCTATGATGTCAAAAAACTCATTCTTGGTTAATATGAAAGAAAATAATAAAAGGCGAATCTGGGTATGGGTCATATCCATTTTATGCTTTGTGCTTGCCTATCCGGTCGGTGTTGCGCTGATGATCAAGCAGGCACAGACAAACCTTGACTGGATCAAGGCAGAATACGGAGCGGCGGCAGAAAGCATTCTGCAAAGCAGGCTTTTGGAAAATGTAAAGTATATGATGGGAACCTCCTTCATCCTGATGGGCTTTACGGTGGCCATCGCAGTGATCGCCGGGATCCAGGGGTTTTCCTACCTTTACAGTAGAAAGAAAATTGATTTTTACATGGGAATGCCTGTAAAGCAAAGCAGGAGATTTCTGGTGATCTGGGTCAATGGAATTTTGATCTTCCTGCTTCCTTATCTGATGGGAATGGGGATTAGCCTGCTTCTGGCAGCAGGAAACCAGGCATGCAACGGGGAGATCCTGGCAACGGCGCTGCGGGCGTTTGGCATTCATTTCTGCCTGTTTTTAGGGATGTATCATTTATCCATTCTGGCTGTGATGCTGACTGGGAATATGGTGGTGACCGGGTTGGGACTTCTGGTGCTTTGTCTTTATGAGTTTATGGTCAGGGCAGTAGATTATAGCTATAAATCTCTTTTCTTCCGGTATTTTGGAGGACATTTCTATGAACAGGTTCCCCTGTTTTCTCCCATAGGGCTATATGAAAAGCTGGTGTCGGGAAGCGGCAGGGAAGGGATCATGCTGGCAGCCATGCTGGCGCTTTCGCTGGTCATAGGACTCCTTTCTTATTTTTGCTATTGCAAGCGTCCTCCGGAAGCAGCAGGAAAGGCCATGGCTTTTGTAAAGCTGGGAACCGTCATTAAGATCCTGTTGGTAATTCCTGCAGCCCTTTTTGTAGGAGAAATTGTGGGCGGCGTGGTTGATTTTTATCCCCTGTCCGGCATGGACGGAGTCTGGCATGTGCTCACTGCCATTGTCCTGACGGCAATTCTGGGATGTGGGGTCATCCAGGTAATTTATGAGTTTGACATTCGTGGGGCGCTGCATCAGAAAAGACATATTCTGATCTGTGTGGTACTGGCAGCAGGATGTTTTGGCATCTACCGCTATGACCTGTTTGGATTTGACCGTTTTGTACCGAAACCGGATCAGGTGGAAAGTATTGCCTTTATCCCCAGCACCTATGATGAAGGAGGCTATTCGGATTCATGGATTGACAGGGACAGCCTGAAGCTCATATCCGGCATGGAATATGCAAAAAGGTATATGTACCTGCAGAATGTGGAAGACGTCTGTCTGCTGGCAGATTACTCCATGGGAGAATATAACAAAATTGACCAGGCTGCAGGAGAGGACGAGGAGAATGGCTACTGGTCTTACGCAACCATTCTTTATCGCATGAAAAGCGGCAGAACGGCAGAAAGGGGCGTTTATATCAACATGGAGGATGAACAGTCCCTTGGCCTGTTGGAAAAGATCATAGACAGCAATGAATTCCTGGAGGGCTACAATGTAGCAGCTACAGATGTGCTGGAAAGAAAGATCGAGCAGACGGAAGGCTTTAAGCTGTCATTTCAGTTTGGAAACGGAGTGTATGAAAATAGGCTCAGCGCCCAGGATACCAGAGAGCTTCTAGCAGCATACAGAGAAGATTTAAAGGAAACGGGCTTTCAGGAGAAAAGGCAGGAGGTGCCGGTAGGCGTGCTTTCTATGGAAACAGAAAGCGCTTACTGGTATTACGGAGGAGGCAGCACATCAGACTGGTGGAATGTGGGGCTGAATATTTATCCTTCCTATGAAAGATGCATAAAGCTGCTTGCAGAAAAGGACTGCGAGGTAGAAAGCCAGCTGCAGACGGAGGATATTGCCCAGATCGTAGTAGTGAATGAGAATCAGGATGTGGAGCTTTTACGGGAACAGGAGTATCTGTCTGGAGAAGAAGTGATGGTGGATCCCTCCGCAGTGACAACCATGGTAAAGAAGAGTTATACGGGGCAGGAGAAGATCGCCCGGATTGCAGAAAGCATCTATCCGGAGGAGATGGTGGATTACCGCTGGGACAATGGCCCTCAGGCGGACTATGAGATCTCGGTGATCGTATACTTTAAGCCGGGAACCATGTTGGATAAGCAATATGGAACAAATGCCTATTACCGCTTTATAAAAGGGACGGTTCCGGACTTTGTTTTAGCGGACACAGCCTATGTGCAGGAATAGAAAAAGAAGGATAGAAATTGTTTCCTGAATGCGATACAATAAGAACATTCCAGAAAGCATTTTAAGAAAAATGGGAGGAAAGGCACATGAGGGTAGCACAGGAGGGAAATAAACTGATCATTTCAAGCGGAATGAGCCAGGTCTTTATTGAACCATGGGGGAAAAATTCTTTGAGGGTTCGGATGACAGGGGAACCTGTTATGGATGGTCATAACTGGGCTTTGACGGAAGAGGTGGAAAAATGCACGCCGGAGGTCACAGTCAGAGAGCTTGATATTACAGATCCATGGTATCAGGGGGAAGAATGGGCAAAGTACCATATGACCGGAAAAGAGTATACCATGATAAACGGAAAAATCACGGTAAAGATCAACCCGGAGGGATGGCTTTCCTTTTATAACCAGAGGGGAGAACTTTTAACCGCCGAGTATTGGAGAAACCGCAACAGGATCAACCGCTATGCGGTTCCCATTGGAGTGGCCGGCAGAGAGTTAAAGCCGATCACAGGGACTTCGGATTTTGCCCTTACGGCAAGGTTTGAGGCATATGATGATGAGAAGATCTACGGCATGGGCCAGTATCAGGAAAAGAACCTGAACAAAAAAGGTGCAGTGCTGGAATTAGAGCACAGAAACAGTCAGGCCAGTGTTCCGTTTATGGTATCAAGCAGAGGCTATGGCTTTTTCTGGAATAACCCGGCGATCGGAACGGTTACCTTTGGGGCAAACAAAACGGAATGGCATGCAAGGTCTACCAAAAAGATGGACTATTTCATTACCGCAGGAGATACGCCCGCAGAAATTCTGGAGCAGTACAGCGCCGCTACCGGACGAACTCCCATGATGCCGGAATATGGCATGGGATACTGGCAGTGCAAGCTGCGCTACAGAAATCAGGAGGAGCTTTTGGCCGTTGCAAGAGAGCATAAAAGAAGAGGGCTTCCCATGGATGCTATCGTGGTAGACTTTTTTCACTGGACCATGCAGGGAGAATTTAAATTTGAGCCAAGAGACTGGCCTGATCCGGATGCCATGGTAAAAGAGCTCAAGGAGATGGGGATTGAAACGGTAGTTTCCGTATGGCCCACGGTAGATGAACGCTGTGAAAATTATGGGGAAATGGCTGATAAGGGCTATCTGGTGCGGAATGACAGAGGAAATGCCTGCCATATGACCTGGATGGGAAATACCACCTTTTACGACACTACAAACCCTGGAGCCAGACAGTTTGTGTGGGACAAATGCAAAGAAAACTACTACAAAAAAGGAATCCGTATTTTCTGGCTGGATGAGGCTGAACCGGAATATGGAACCTATGAATTCGATAACTATCGTTATTATGCGGGACCTGCATTGCAGTGCACCAATATTTATCCGGTAATGTATGCAAAAGGCTTTTATGACGGACTGAAAGCAGAAGGAGAAAAGGAGATCATGAGCCTTGTCCGCTGCGCATGGGCAGGGAGCCAGAAATACGGAGTGCTTACCTGGTCTGGAGATATCAGTTCCACTTTCAGGGCCATGAGAGAGCAGCTTCAGGCGGGGCTTAACATGGGAATGGCAGGAATTCCCTGGTGGACCTCAGATATTGGTGGTTTTATCGGCGGCGACATTAAGGATCCCGGCTTTCAGGAGCTGTTGGTCCGCTGGTTTGCCTGGGGCGCATTTTGCCCGGTCTTCAGAATGCATGGAGAGCGTTCGCCCTGGTATGAAAGAGAACAGGAATTTATCAATGGGGTAAGACAGCTTACCTCAGGGCAGGACAATGAGGTATGGAGCTTTGGGGAAGAGAATTATAAGATCCTGACGAAATATCTTTTCCTGAGGGAGAAGCTAAGGCCTTATGTGAGAAAGTGCATGGAAGCATCCAGCAGAACAGGGGAACCTGTTATGCGTCCGCTGTTTTTTGATTTCCCGGAGGATCCAAAGGCGTGGGAAACGGAAGATGCCTATATGTTTGGCAAAGACATTCTGGTAGCGCCGGTTATGGAGCCCGGAGTCAGCCAGAGACAGGTTTATCTTCCGAAGGGAGCAGAGTGGACGGAAATATCTACCGGGAAGGTATTCCAGGGAGGAAAAGAAGTAGCTGCAAACGCTCCTCTTGATGTGATCCCGGTGTTTACCAGATCAGATGAGGTAAGAGGATTGTTTTAGGAAAGAAGGGAATTGTGCAAACCGCCGAAAAAATTCTTTTCTTATAAGCAGAAAGACCAAAAACGCAATATATTTTTATTATCAAGCGGAAAAATGACGTAAAAAGAACAAAATGGAAAATATTGTTTTAGTACGTCGGAAATATATCATAAAAAATGGAAAGAGACTGTATGGGGAGAAGGAGAAAGCCTGATACAGTCTCTTTTGTTTGCGCAATATAATTTTATTTTTGAAAAAATCCAATAAAAATGAGTTTACATAAAAAGCGAAAAATACGCTGAAAAACGGATAAAAAACGTTTTTATTTAATAGGGCATAATAGTTTTATTTTTGGCTTTGTGAAAATGAACGAATTGTGTTTATGTAGGTCAAAAGTACTTGAAAATATGCCGTTTGCTAGTGTATATTATGTATGAGGAAATGAATTATGGGTCGAACTGTATTTTGACCTTTACTATATTGGATGAACTAATGGGAGTGTTAAGGAGGAATAACATGAAAAGGATGTCCAGGCGCACAAAGAGAATGATCGCAATTATGGTAGCTTACATGATTGTTGTGGTAAACGTCATTTCTGCTTATGCAAATGAAAATCTGGAAGGCAACACGCTGACTTACTCTGAAGAGGAAGTGGTGTCCTGGGAGGGAAGCAGCGGAGACTCAGGTGAAAGCAGCTATGAAGCACCGGCGGTGGAAGAGTACACGGAAGAGGAAAATCAGCAGCAGGAGGAAAGCTCTTATGAAGAACCTTCTTCAGAGGAACCGGTATCCGAAGAGCCTGTAAGTGAAGAGCCTTCACAGGAAGCAAGTGTTCCTGAGACAACCGTTGAAGCTTCTGGCGAGATGAATGCAGAAAGCGGAGAGGAAACTGGCACACCGGAAGCAACAATCGTTCCGGAAGCAGATCCTGCTGCAGAGGCAACTCCTACTGCGATAGCGGAAGCAACGCCCACTGCAACTGCCGAAACAGATGGGAAGGAAACAGCAGCAACGCCTACTCCCACACCAACGGCAACTCCTACAGCAACTCCTACGTTAGAACCCGATGCGCTTGGTGCAGATGAGGCAAAGAGCCCGGCAGTAGTAGAAGAAAGTGTAAGCCCTTCTCCTGTTGCTTCTCCGTCCACAATACCGGCAGCGCTTCCCGAGGATGAAACAGAGGAAGAGCAGGAGTCAGAGGAGAATACTGCAATTAATAATATAGAAGAAACAAATAATGATAGTAACAGTGAGGAAGCACTTGAAGCACTGGTTCCTGCAGAAGGAGAAAGCAAGCAGGAAGCGGTAATACAGGCTGTAGAGCCCGCAGATATTCCGATTGTCCAGGTGGAAACAGAGGATGGCAAGGAAGCATATCTGGTTAATGAAAGAATTACCGTTACAGAGGAAGGCGCCAACGTTGGAAATGCGCTGGTTGACACCTTGTCAGCTCAGGACTCCGTTACCGTAAAGCAGAACCCTACACAGTGTAAGAGTATTATGTACACGGCACAGGTTGCTGCTGCTACGAACATTCTGGTAGAAAATATCAATAGTGCAAGGGCAGTTCAGACTGAGGAAAACAGTGCAGTACCTACTCCCACAGCAAGATCTTATTCTTCAGGGAATTCTGCTGTTGTTAAGGCTTCAGAAATGACGCCGGAGGAAATTGCAAAGCTGAGTGCATGGCTTTCTGCAATGTCTGTAACAAACGGATTTACAGTATATGCTGATAAGGTAAATACTCCTTCAGGAGGAGCACATATTGACGGTAACTTTGCTGTTGATGAAATCGAAGATGGATCCAAGATCTATGCAGGCGGTAACTATCTGGAGGGTGCAGATCTGAATTCAGATGGATATTCCTATGTAAATAGTGGTACCGTATCAAGAGTAAACTCGGGCGAGAAGGTGATTGGATCCCTGATCCTGGGCGAGGATGCCAATATTGAAGACAAATCAGGAAAAACAACCATTATCGAGTCAAATGATGTGGATAAGATCAGTGATTTTGTAAAAGATCATCCGGAATATAATGATGTCATTGACATCGAATCTAACTTAGATAAGATTGCGCAGACCGGTGAAAAGCTGACAGCAATCATGGAAGAAAATGCTGCAAAGGGCGTGGATGACTCTACGGCAGCTATGAATACCATTTATGAAATGTTAAAGGATGGCTCAGTAGGAAAGGATGACATTGTTGTTGCAAACATTGATGTTTCCTTCCTGACCAAGGGAAATTATGGTGATATGCTTACCAAGATCGCCCAGGCAAACGCACAGGGAACAACGATCGTTGTAAATCTGAATTTCAGCGAAGATGCAAAGCAGAATGACATTATCTTGAACCAGTGGGCAAATAACACGCAGATCGCCGGATCTCAGTATTTAATTTGGAACCTTGGAAATTATGATAAGACTGTACAGGTAAATGCACAGTTTGCTGGTATCATTGCCGGTGCAAAATCGGATGTAATCATGAACCAGAATGTGAATGGTGCACTGATTTCCGACAGTGTTGAGTTTAAGTATGATGGTGCCGAGGTACATGGTAACGGTGATACACCGACCATTCCGACACCTATGCCGACTCCGACCATGACTCCGGATCCGACTCCTACACCGACCCAGGAGCCTACACCGACACCGACCGCAACACCTAGTGCTACACCTACGGCAACACCTAGTGCTACACCTACGGCAACACCTAGTGCAACGCCGACAGCGACACCTACGGCAACACCGACAGCAACACCGACGGCAACGCCAACAGCGACACCTACGGCAAC
>ENA-OROD01000438-OROD01000438.1-human-gut-metagenome-genome-assembly--contig:-NODE-438-length-40974-cov-3.112588_pt1 | contig 40974 bp, 29 predicted proteins | sample MGYA00242123_ERZ509038 | MGnify/ENA primary metagenome ERZ509038 (study PRJEB26280, sample SAMEA2338719) | human gut metagenome | biome: human gut; feature: human-associated habitat; material: faeces... | reverse complement strand
TTTGAGGTGGTCGCGCAGGGCGATTGCGGCCGCCGTGCCGATCGCCTGTCCCATTGTCGCGCAGGTCGCCATGACGCGCGAGGAACTGAGCGCCGTATGGCTCGCGCTGATGTTGCGTCCGGCGAACAGGAGGTTGTCGATATTGACGGAATAGATGGAACGGATCGGAATCCCGTAAGGCTGTTTCGGAACGATATTCGTATTCGGCGGTCCGAAATGTTTGAATCCGCCCGGATGATGGTCGTCGATCGGCCAGCCGCCGTATGCGATGGTGTCATCGAATTTTCCGCCGGAAAGGACATCATTCTCGTTGATGATGTAATCGCCGACATATCTGCGGCTTTCCCGCTTGCCGGGCAGGAATCCGACCCAGTCGAGCACCCAGTTGTCCGCGCCGTGATCGCCGTGGTTCTTGATATGGTCCCAGAGCCCGAACGCGGTCTTGATGAGTTCATCGCGCAGCTCCTCCGTATCGCCGATGGAATCCTGATCGCCGCCGAGCTCCAGCCACCAGAAATTCTGCCACGGAGTAAACATATGATGACGTTCCGGAAACGAGGAATCGTCCGGATACTTCTTCGCCCACTTCGGCGGAATGAATTTCTGCGGGGAAGCGGTCTCGCGCGCCTGCAGAAGACAGCTCATGCCCATGGTCTGCTTGTCCCCGGTTTCATGGGCAAGCGATTCATTGAATTCGCTTCTGGGTTCGCGCCCAAGCCGGAACTGCGCACCCGTCAGAGGTGCAAGAATACTGTCGCCGGAACAGTCCGCAAAATATTTCGCTTCGACTTCGTGGAATGTCTGCGTCGTCATCTGCCAGCCCTTGACGGACTTGATCCTGCTGCCGTCCATGACCGCATCCTGGCAGGAACAGTTGAGCAGACAGGTCAGATTGTCCTGAAATTTCACCTTTTCATAAAGAATACTGTCCCAGACGGAATAATTCGGATAGTTGTTCCGGTAAAGATTTTCGAGCCGGATCTCCTCTACGAGCCCGGTCTCCACCCAGCCCGTCGCACCGCAGATCCACATGCGGATCTCGCTGGACGCATTGCCGCCGAGCACCGGACGTTCATGCATGAGAATGGTTTTGATTCCATGCCGCGCCGCCTGAATCGCCGCGCACATTCCTGCCAGACCGCCGCCGATCACGCAGAAGTCAGCCTGATGTTTGATTGTCTTCATATCTCCTCCTTATCTTGATTGATATTGTAAAACCGCATTGAAAAGAGTTCCACCGAACGCCTGCCGACGATCCCCCCTGTGAAACCGCGTCATGTCGCAGTCCGGAAAGATGTCGCAGCCGTCCGCTTCCCTCACCGTGACGCCTCCTCACTTGAGATTCTGATCATGATCCCTCTTACCTTGAAACTTATTCCGCGATCAGCCGGACATACTCTTTCAGTTGGCTGACCAGCGGCGGAATCTCGTCGAGCGTCTTCATTCCCGATACAGCAAGCGCGGCATAAGCGGGCTCTCCGATCGTCACGGCAAGCGTATAGTGTTTTGAGTTCCGCACCAGAGCATAACCGTTCCTGCGGGTATGCAGAAGCTGCTTCGCCAGCTCAGGCGTCAATCCGGGAATATCTTCAAAGTCCCGCTCCGCCATCAGCGCATGCCCGATGCTGGAACGTTCCCAGTCATAGAGAAAAGCCGGACTCAACCCGCTTCCCATCCCTTTTCCCCCGCTGCGATGAAACAGATAACAGACTTTCTCTTTCCAGAGAACTCCGAGTGCGACGGTTGGAACCAGTTCGCTCAGGGATTCCAGATATTGATACGCATTCCGGAGAAGTCCCGAAGAAGCCATACTCTCGACGGCAAGCACATGCAGAGCCGGACCCGGCGCGTATTTCCGCGAAGAAGTGCGATAGGCATATCCGAGATAGGCAAAGGTTTTCAGGAGACGGTTAACCCTGACCGGACTCATCCCCAGTTTTCTGGCAAGTTCCAATCCGGCAACAGGCTCCTTATGAGTCGCAAGCTCCTCCAGAAGCGCCATGCCGTCGATCAGACCATCTACTTTTTGTGCAGGAAGCTTATTCATAATATTACTATTATAGCAATTTCATGAAATAAATCAAGAGGAATAAAAAGAAAAATTTGAAAAAATATAGTAAAAATGCAATATATTCAGTAAAAAATATGCTGGTGCAAGTCATTGACCTGCCGCACTCCGTCGGCGCAGGCTGATCGTGCGTAGCACGAAATCCCCCGCCGACGGGGGGAAAGATCATGAGGGCTACGCGGCAGGTGAGAGTCACCTGCACCTCGGCAAAACAAGTTTGCCGTATTTTTTTATATCATGGTGCAGGTGCGGCGCATCTGCCGCGATCCAACTGCGTAAGTTGGGCGTGCGTAGCACGAAATCCCCCGCCGGAGCGGTCCAATCCGCTCAGTGGCGAGAACTTGATTCATCAAGTTCGAGAGCTACGGCGGAATCCCCTGCGGTCATGCGCTGTGCCCGTCGGCTCTCGGAACTTCGTTCCTCGTCCGTTAGCGGTGGAACCGCCGACGGGGGAAAGAACATGAGGGCTGCGCGCCCTCATACTCCGCGGCAGGTGAGAGTCACCTGCACCCCGGCAAACAAGTTTGCCGTCTTTATAAAAATAGTATGGTGCAGGTGCTTTGCATCTGCCGCGATCCAACTGCGTAAGTTGGTCGTGCATAGCACGAAATCCCCCGCCGGAGCGGTCCAATCAGCTCAATGGCGAGAACTTGATTCATCAAGTTCGAGAGCTACGGCGGAATCCCCGATGTGATGCACTGTGCCCGTCGGCTCTCGGAACTTCGTTCCTCGTCCGTTAGCGGGGGAACTGCCGACGGGGGGAAAGAACATGAGGGCTCCGCGCCCTCATACTCTGCGGCAGGTGAGAATCACCTGCACCCCGGCAAACAGGTTTGCCGTTCATTATTTTTTCACCGGTACACGGCAAAGTCGTTTCAACAACTCTCAAATGTTCGTATTTCGGATTTGAAAACTTCACTTCCCGTGCTATTGTGATAACCATTATTAAAGAAATCAAAGGTTAAGATAAACAAGGAAAGAACCGATGCCCAACATAGACGTATATCTGGAATTTCTGATCGAGCAGAAAGCATCCGATATGCACATGAGCAGTGATACTCCCGTGGCATATCGCATCGACGGTGAAATGGTATTTACGGACACGCCTCCGCTTTCAAGCGACGAGATCGAGGCGCTTGCATTTGAAATCATGCCGCAGCGAAATATCGACCAGTTCAAAGCATGCAACGATACTGACCTTGCATACTCTCTGCCCACCGGAGACCGCTTCCGTGTAAATATTTTCCGCGACCTCCACGGCGTCGGCATCGTAACCCGACTCATCCCTGCAAACATTCTGACATTTGAACAGCTCAACCTGCCGCCCGTCATCGCGGATCTCTGCACTTTGAGCAAAGGGCTCGTCCTCGTCACCGGACCGACCGGTTCCGGTAAATCCACGACGCTTGCCGCCATGGTTGACTATATCAACAGGAACCGTACCGACCACATCATCACCATCGAAGACCCGGTCGAGTTCGTGCATCCCAACAAGAAATGCCTGATCAACCACCGCGAAATCGGACGGCACACCAACAGCTTCGCCGCCGCACTGCGAGCCGCACTCCGTGAAGACCCCGACATCGTGCTCGTCGGAGAAATGCGAGACCTGGAAACCGTGGAAATCGCGCTCGAAACGGCAGAAACCGGACACCTTGTGTTCGGAACACTGCATACAACCACGGCAGCCAGTACCGCGGACCGTATCATCCAGCAGTTCCCCGCGAACCGTCAGGAACAGATCCGCGCCATGCTTTCCGGCTCGCTCAAGGGAATCGTCGCGCAGACCCTCTGCAAACGGAAAGGGAGAGGACGTATCGCCGCCCTCGAAATCCTCGTCGTCACCGCGGCGGTCAGCAACCTGATCCGCGAAAACAAGATCTTCCAGATTCCGTCGGTGATCCAGACCGGGCACAAGCTCGGCATGAGATCGCTCAACGGCTCCCTGCTGGACATTGTCCAGCGCGATATCGTCACGCCGGAGGAGGCGCTCTTCAAATCCATCGACCGTAACGACTTGAGAAAGATGTTCGATGAAAACGGAATCGAATACGAAGCATCCGTCACGGATGAGGAACTCATGTAATCCGGCAAGTCCCGTAATTCTGCACTAACAAAGGACCCCTCACAATGAGCAAACTGCCTTCTTCCGAACACCGCGACCATCCAACACTGACCATTCAGGACGGCTACGGGCAGAACCGCGAAGTCGTCATGGAGCGCAACAACGTCGTCATCGGGCGGGAACCGGACTGCGATGTCGTCATCGGCGATCAGAACGTGTCGCGCCATCATGCCGTGATCTCCCGTGAAGAAGAAGGTTTCTTCATCAAGGACCTCAACAGTGCAAACGGGACTTTCGTCAACTCGCAGCCTGTCACCATGCAGCTCATCAAGCACATGGACATCATCCAGATGGGCGGGGCAATGCTCGTATTCAATGATCCGAACAACCCTGAATTCGCCAGGAAAAACATTGAAAACAAGTGGACCGCCGAGAACTTCAACACGGAGACACTTCAGAAAATCATCCGCCAACTGGAGGACAATATCGCGCGCGTATTCAAGGGTGACTCCGATGTGATCCGCAATATCATCGTATGTCTTTTCGCGGACGGGCATCTGCTGCTGGAAGACGCGCCCGGTGTCGGAAAAAGCCTTCTTGCGCAGACACTTGCAAAATCCGTTCAGGCACAGTACCGCAGAATTCAGTTCACACCGGACATGCTGCCGTCGGACATCACGGGAACCAACATCTTCGATGAGGCGACCGGTACGTTCAAGTTTCTGCCGGGACCGATCTTCGGCAACGTGATTCTTGCGGACGAGATCAACCGCACAACGCCGCGCACACAGTCGAGTCTGCTCGAATGCATGTCGGAATCCTCCATCACGATCGACGGCAAGGGACATGTCCTTCCGAAACCGTTTTTCGTGATCGCAACGCAGAATCCGGAAGACTATCATGGCACCTATCCTCTGCCGGAGCCTCAGCTGGACCGTTTTCTCATGCGTCTCAGCATCGGCTACCCCTCGCCCGAAGCGGAAATGGAAATTCTCAGTTCCCAGATATCGGGGCACCCGCTGAACAGCATTTCCTACGTCATCAAAAGCAATGACGTGGTTTACTGCCAGGCACAGGTCAGGAAAGTGAAAGTATCTCCTCAAATCAAAGAATACATCATCCGGATCGCCAACGCCACGCGGGAACATCCGGCGCTTGCCAACGGATGCAGTCCGCGCGCTTCGCTTGCGCTCATGCGTTGCAGCCAGAGTCTCGCCGCCTACTCCGGGCGCGACTTCGTCACGCCGAAAGATGTGCGCGCCCTGCTCAAGCTCGTCATCGGGCACCGGCTGCGCCTGAAACTGCGCAGCCGCAGCGAATGGAAAAGCGTGGATCACGTCCTGGACTCCATTCTGGATTCCATCAAGCTGAAAAACGAGGACCCGTCCTGATGATCATCGCAATGCCGACAAAAAACGGCATTCTGCTTCTGCTCGCCTCGCTTGCCGCCGTCGGAACCGCGATCATGAATGTCGGATTCGCCACAGCCATGATCGCGTCCCTGCTCTGCGCTCTGACGATCTCCTGCTTCATCATGGCGCAGTTCTCGCTTCACGGCATCACAATCACCCGGGACAGGACCCACGACGCGGTCTGCGGCGGAATGCTCCAACTGCCCGTCATCGCGGTCAACAGGACTTATCTCTACCGTATGCCGGTCGTCGTCAGCGAGAAACTTCCGTTCTGCCGCGGCGGCTCTCTTGATGCGGTGATCCCTGCTCTCGCCCCCAGAGGCTCCTGCCGCATTGAACGGCAGCTCACACCGATGAAGCGAGGTCATTTTTCCCTGAACGTTCTCCGGCTTGTCAGCGGCGATCCGTGCGGGCTGTTCCGGAAATCCCGGAAGTTCCACCTGCCCGCCAATGTGACGGTCACGCCGCGGATCGAGCCGCTGGAAAATCTCCGTCTCCGCCACGATCACGCATCCAGCATTGATCAGGAAGGCAGGCCGCTCGGACGCGCAGGCAGCGGCATGGATTTCTTTGGAGTGCGCCCCTACCATCCCGGCGATGAAATGCGCGCGATCCACTGGAAAAGTTCTGCGGCGAAAGGCTGTATCATGGTCAAGGAATTCGAGGCGACGACAATCGACAGGATCACTTTGATTCTGGATACCGATGAAAAAAACGTCGGATTCGACGATATTGAAAACAATTTTGAATTCCTGATTACGGCGGCGGCATCCATCACGGATTATCTGAGCAAAAAATACTGCGCCCTCACCTTTTTTGCCGGCTCGAATGAGAACGGCATTCTGCGGGAAAACGGCGATGCGGCGGGAATCCGGATCAAAATCATGGAGGCGCTGACCGATCTTCTGCCGTCGAAGTCCAAAGTGGAGGAAGTAATCGCGGACGCCGCAGAGAACCTTCCCGACGGATCGGTGGTCTATGTCCTGACGATGTCCGCGTCGCGCGAATTGTCGGAGCTTCTGAAACTCATGGAGGCGCAGGGGTTCTCCGTGCAATGGATTTTCGCCCCGAAACAGCATTTTCCGCCGCGGGAGTCGGATGAACCCAGGCGCATGTCCGTGGTCCGGGTGAAACAGGATGACGGGGATATCAAGCCGTTGACGGCGTCATACCGCACCGATCCGGTGCAGCTTCTGAGGAGTGACGATGTTCCGGAAGAAGAATAAAAAAGAGGTCATAGTGGACCGTTCCGCGATGCTCCGGGCTCCGGCGCATCATCCGCTGCATTTCCTCTATGCGCTCCTGCTCGGACTCTCTTTTGCGGGTGCGCTGTGGCAGTATGGGCAGCCGCAACTGACGATCGGGCTCCTGATCGCAGTCATTCCCTGTTCCCTCGTCGTGTTCATCCCTTACAGCATCTATCCGTCCATGCTGCGGATCGTGGTGAACTGCCTCATCTTCGGCGGCGTCTGCGCGTGGAGCCTGTTCCGTATGAAACAGGGGACTCTGCCCGACAAATCCATGCTGGAATCCCTTGCGGCGGCATCCCTGATCTTCCTGATGAACGGACAGCGGCGGGACCGCTCCTACCTGCTTTTCATCAGCATATTCCTGATCATCTACGGCGCGCTGATCCCGCGTATGCTCTATCTGTGGCTGCTGTTTCCGTATTTCATCCTGCTTCTCGTGCTCCTCTATGTGAACCGCCCGGAGTCTCTCGCCGGCAGGCAGGTCACGGGAAAACGCGCCGGATCGCTTCGCCGGAGCTGGCCTTACTATCTGCTGAGCCTGCTGCTCGGACTTATGGTTTTCTGGTATCTGTTCGGGATCATGCCGCTTACGAATAACGACATCCCCGGCATGTTTGAAGTCTCCTTTCTCACGGAAAAGGATTCCGCTCTGCCTCCCGCACTTCAGGAGTGGATGCACAATGACAAAGTAAAACAATCCGCGGCAGGTCAGAAAATCATACGGAACGGCAAACCGGACACGGTCGAATCCAGCGGTACGCCGATCCGCCTCCGGAATCCGAAAGGGGAAACGAAAGCGGAGGGCGACGGCGGCGGTTCCTCGCAGGGCAAAGACCTGCTGTTCTATGCAAAAAGCCCGCTGAAACTTTATCATCTGGCACAGCTTTACGATGTCTACGACGGAGAACAATGGACGACATCCGCGCGCCTGAAGCGTGCAAAGCTCAACAGCGGCAATGAAATTTCGCTGTTTCACCAGATCAACCAGAATTATACCATCGTAAAATGGATCTCGCCCAAGCTCTATGCGGCATTCGTTCCGCTCTCTTATCAGACGCAGGATGCGAAACTGCTCCCGGTACGCATGCATACGACCTATTTCAATGCGGAACTCGCGGGAAAAGAGTATCCGGCAACCCCGTTCCGCTATGCCGCGACATCCGCGGTCGCATTCCCGCGGACACAAGAAAAAGCTCCCGCTCCTCCGCCGACGCCGCCACCTCGCCCTCACCGGCGCTGGAATCCGCCGCAGGACAAAGACGGAAAGATTGACCCTCAACGGGAGGAAAGGCGCAAACGCTTCCGGCAACGCATGGCAGAACGCCGGAAACAAGCGGCAATTCAGGCGCAGAAGCAGGGAAAGCAGACGACAGCACGGAAGAAAAACGCCAAGACTCCGGCAGCAGTACAGGCTGCACTTCCGAAACCGGCGGGGAAAGATTCATCTGCGCAGACAAGGCAGATCAAAACAAATCCGGTGAAACAGCCCCCCAAACGGAAGCGTCCGCCGCGCGATCCCTACTGGCCGGAAAATATCCCGAAATCCTATTACCTGCAATTGCCGAAAAAGAAAATCTCCGCAAAAGTCAGGGAACTGGCAAAGAATCTGACGACAGGGCTTGAAAGCCCCTATGAGAAAGCCGTGGCGCTGCGGGATCATCTGCGGAACAACTATAAGTATGTGCTCTATGCGCAAAAAGTCCCCGAAGGAAAAGAGCCGGTGGATTACTTTCTGTTCACGCTGAAGGAAGGACACTGCGAATATTATGCATCCGTCCTCGCCGTTCTCGCCCGTTCGGTCGGACTCCCCGCCCGCGTCGCCGTCGGATTTTCTCCGGGAAATTACAATACGATGACCGGGCTTTTCGAAGTTCATGAATATCACGCGCACGCATGGACGCAGATCTTCATCGACAAAATCGGCTGGCTCACATTCGACGCAACGCCGCCGCAGTATGTGCGTTCGGAAACGCGCCCCATCGGAATCGGCTCTCTGCGCGATCCCTTCGGAGACGAGTGGCGCATCACTCCGCCGGAGATGACGGAACACACCCTCGGCTACATCCGTTCCGACATCATCCGCGAAGCGCGGAAAGAGGAAGATGCCTCGGTCCTCGAAAAGGCATTGATCCAGACCGCCGTCGCACAGGAGGCGATTCAGAAAAACATCAAGAAAACTTATCAGAGCGCCAAAAAGCAGTTTGACAAAAAGAACCGGGAAGGCGTTCTGTTCAAACTCCAACTGGCGCTGAACACCCTTCACGGCAAAATCACGAAAACACTGCTTTACATCCGCCACTCATGGATCGTGATTCTGATGGCGCTCATCATCATACTGGCTTCCGGCTCCATCTTCCGCCGCGCGGCAAAACTTCTGGGCAATCATTACAAGAGAAAGAAAATGGAACAGTTCATGCAGACCGCCCGGCAGGAGGTCAGGAGCAATCCGGCGAAATCAATCCGCGCCGTTTATTTTGCACTCCGGCTCTCTCTGGAGCTTGCCAGACTTCTCCGCAAGCGCAACATGGAGCTTCTGGACTATGCGGATTCGCTGGATGCAAAGGATCATGAACTTGCGGAAAAAACATACCGGGTTTTTCTCGTTTTCTACAAACTGGAGTATGGCTCCTTCGTTCCGGGCGCCGGCGATTCGGAAAGAGTTCTTGCACTTTTTGAGGACATTCAAAAACGCCTTGAAATCCTCAAAGACAGAAAAACCTGAAAGATTTTCCATTGTTTTTCATACCCCGGTCCGCGGGTCGGGGTATGAAAATAAAAAAAGGCTCCGGGAATCAAAGTCCCCCGACTTTGATTTCCGGAGCAGAAGTCCTGCCGATATTTCATCCATCCCCCCTGGTGCGGGATTCTCATTGATTCTTTCCCCCCGGAAGAACCACTTTGAATCTCTGCCGATGAATCCGGCCTGAAGATTATTGAAGACTCTTTTCCGTCTCCCCCCTCATGTCTCCATCAAAAGGATTTCCTTTGCGGCTATCCTTCCCCCCTTGAGACATGTAACGGAATTTTGTCCCCGCTCTTGCAGACTTCGTTAGTATCTTCTTTACTTACTGATTCGTAAGAAAACCGTTTTTTATGCAAACGGAAATTATTTTTTCTGATTTTTCTTTTTGCTTTCCCCGGAATCCGGAAGAAAGGCTCCGGAAATCAAAGGTTGAACCACTTTGATTTCCGGAGCAGAAGTCGCGCTTGATTTCATTCCCCCCGATATTTCAGCTCTGTTTCCTCCCCCCGAAAGAACCGGTGCTGAAATGATCATGAATTCAAGCCGGGCGTCATAATTTTTCCGTTCCCCCCTTGATATCCTATCTGAACTGCCTTACGGCTGTCCCCCCCCCGGATACCTGCGGAAATTATTTCTATGAGCCTGCAGACTTCGTTAAGAAAGATCGTTTACCTACTGATTCGTGAAAAAAAGCCTTTTTATGCAAAGAAAAAAATTTTTTTGATCTTTTTCTTTGGAAGACTCCGGAAATCAAGACTCCCCCCTGTCTTGATTTCCGGAGCGGAAGCCCGCCGTATCATCTCTCCTTTGACCGGTGAAGTTTCCCCCCGAAAATATTCACACAGTCTGATGAAACGGCCTGTCATGTTTTCCGCGCATCCGTTGTTTATCAAAGCATTTCCCCCGAATTGCTTTCCCCCCGCACCGGATGCCGACCGTAAGTATTTTCCAGTCAGCGGACTTCATATATATTTCATCGAATCAGCCGTAAAATAATTTATTTTCAAGGAGCATCGGAAGAAGCAGCGGCATCGAAGGATGTTTCGTTGTCTCTTCTTTACCTACTAATTCGTGGCGAAAACGATTTTTATGCATGGAAAGGAAAAAAAATTCGTTTTTTTGCAGGATGCAAAATAACTGACTCTCCCTCCCCGTCCGCAGGCAGCGGGGCAGCGGAATGATGAAAGCCCCAAATCATAATATGGTGCAGTCCGTTGACCTGCTGCAATCCAACGATAAATGGGGGCGCCGCAGGCGAAATCTCCATTAGAGAAGTTCTCGCCAATGAGCGGTCTGGACTGCTCCGGTCAGTGAATTCCTGCGCTGTATTCATCCGTCTCAAAACCAATCTGACGGTCGGGGGATGGACCCCAATTAAAATAAATAAAAAACCATTCAGACATCTGAATGGTTTTTCGTTTTCAGATTCGAATGTCACACGGGATTACTGATTCAAGGGAACCAGAGAATCCGTATAAATCCGCCTGACGGCATCCCTGTCCGCCTTGTTCGGCGCAAGAGAAAGCAGGAAGCCGAGAGAAGGAGTCGTAAATGCAAGCTCCGTCAGTTTGTCGATATCCCCGGCGGTAAAACCTTCGTCGGAAAGTTTCTCCGGAGCACCGACCTTCACCAGCCATTGTTCCACGCCCTTCGCAGCCTGTCCGGCTTCCGCGGGATCCCCTTTCAAACCGGGAACAAGCGGCGCCAGCACATCGGCAAGCACAATCGATTTTGCGGAATAAATATGCTTGATCACCGCCGGCAGCAGCATGGAAAGCCCGAGCCCATGCGTCAAATCCGGTTTGACTGCACTCAGCGGATGTTCCAGAGCATGCGTGTAATGAAGCATTCCGTTGTCGAACGATGCTCCCGCAAGCATGGAGGCATACAGCAGATAGTAGCGCGCCGTCAAGTCTTTCGGATCTTTCAGGGCGACGGGCAGGAATTGTGCGACCAGCGCGATGGCCTCCCGCGCGAACGTTATGGAAAGCGGACTCGCAAGGGTGCTTGTCACCGCCTCCACACTGTGATTGACGGCGTCGATGCTGACAAAACGCGTCTGTCTTTCCGAAAGCCCCGTCATAAGCGCGGGATCGTCAATCGCCCAGGTCGGGTAAATGCAGTCGGCGACGATTGCAGGCTTATATTCTTTTTCAAGAATCGTGGCGACAGCGACGCGGTCCACCTCCGTTCCGGTGCCGTGAGTCAGATTGATCGCGATGACAGGAACCGCTTTTTCCGGCGTGAATTTGTATTCATAGAGCTGCGCGGCGTCATACTGCGGATTTTCGAGCAGAATCGCCGCGCTCTTTCCTGCGTCGGTCGGACTTCCTCCGCCGATACAGAGCACCGCTCCTGCGTCAATGGTCCTTCCGAGAGCCACCGCTTCATCAATCTGAGCAGTAGTCGGATTCGGAGTCACCTTGTCATACAGCACATACTTGATCTTGTGCTTTTCAAGTGCGGGAACAACATATCCCCATGCTCCCGTCGCCTTGTATGCGCCTCTGCCGGTCACAACGAGCATACTGTGAACGCCGCGTTTTTCGAGTTCCGCCGCAATGTCTTCGATCTTCCGGATCGCGCCGCAGCCGAAATACACGAGTGTTTTGAGTCGAAGTTCTTTGACTTCATGGATGTCCAGACTGTTTTGAAACATAATTTTCCCCCTTTATGTTAAATGGTTGCCAGTATTCAGCTAAAGTAACGCATTTTTCCCGGATGTCAAGAAAATGATTTGTTTTTTTATATTGTGACGGAAAAAAATCCTGCCCCCGTGAGGTGCAGGATTCGATATTGCACAATGAAGCCAAGCCGATTTTTATGGCATCTTCCGCACACTGATTCCAAACAAATTCCGCATCAGAGCTGTAAAACTGACAACTGTTATCATCACTTCACCGGAAGCAACTGAAACCATCTGGTTTCGCCTATCTTCATTGTCAGCTCAATCCCGTCCGCACATTCGGCAATCACGGTGTTGTCATGCATATCAATCACTTTCGAAGGACGGCGGAAAGAAAGACGCTTTTTCCCGCCGTTCAATGCATGCATTGCATGAATCGTTATAAAATCATCATTGGCATACACGGCATCACCGGGTTGTGCCGCCGTCCATGCGCCCCCGGCAGATGCGATACGGTTCAGAAACGCATCCGATAAAACCGGAACCGCAGAGTAAACAATCCGGTAATTTTCAAAATCCCTGACCGCCACGGAAACACTGCTGCCGTCGGCAAACGTCGCCAGCGGCTTGCATGTCTTGTCATCCACGGCAAATACCGGAACCCCGTCCTGCGGGAAATCAATTCCCATGAACGCATAGGTCAGGGGAAGCGCCAGACGGTCGCCCGTTCCTTGCAGCAATTCATGCTTCACCGGAAGCGTATAAGCTGCCGGCATGCCTTTGAAATCCTTCAGCCGGATTCCCGTGAGAGCCTCAATCGCCTGTCTGGACTTCTCCCGTTCTCTCCCGTTCAGTGCATTGGCTGTATAAGGCTTTTCCAGGTCAATGATACCGGGCGTTCCGATGAAGATCAGGGTATTGCCGTCACGCTTCAAGCCTTCGATGAATTCACGCTGCGCCGCATTCATTGCAATACAGTCGATGAACATATAAATCTTGTGCCGCGGAATCTCTTTCACACCGGCGTCACTCATCAGATACAGCCGGTAAGGAACTCCGGAGGTGTTCAGCTGGACCCGCTGTTTGGTAATCCCGGAGCGCATGATTTCGGAAGTGCGCAGGGTATGGTAAAAATTACTGTTCTCGCTGACGAACACTCCCATATCCGCTTTCGGAAGTCCTTTGCTCCGCAAGTCCGTGCCGAACCCTTTCACCGCCTCGGCAATGCCGCTCATGATCCGGTCATCCCGGAACCATTTCCCGGCGAGGTCATACCACCATGTTCCCAGACCGAATGCGATCATCATACCGCTCTCCCTGCGAACCATGGCATTATGTTCCTGCGGCGATTCCGCACGCCCGTAGGCGAAGTTCTCCACCGGGGAGTTCGGTCCCGAACACCATGATCTCCAGTCCTGCTCCGTCAGATACATTTTGCCATGCAGGAGAGTAGAGCCGAATATATTGCGGACTCCGCCGGAATAGCCGCCTTTGCGGATGCGGTAATCGGCAGGTCCTGCAAGATAATCAATATACGGAGACTCCAGATACCGCTTCAGCGCGCCATGATTGTAGACCGTTCCGCTGATATCTTCGTAATACGTTCCGATCAACGCATTTCCCTTTGTCGCCTCCCTCATGGTCTTCGCCAGGGAAAGCACCGTTTCCGCCTGTCCCTCGCTGGCGAAACGGTTATGATCCGCCACCTGCTGGGAATCCACAAGAAAATCGGAAGTCCAGATCTGCTTTACGGTCGGGCGCTGCGCCGTCTCAAAGGTGACGGACGGATCGTTCCACGCTTTGCGCAGCAGTTCCACCCTGTTGCCGTAACGGCGGCGCAGCCAGTCGCGGAAACTCGCCATTCCCGCAGGCGAATAGTCGGCGATATGCTGATTCTTCCAGCCGTAGTCCCAGTCGAAAAACTGCCCGTCCGAGAATCCGCACAGATGATACCCGATGACCGCCTTTCCCGCATCTGTCGTCTGCAGATACTCCACAAGCTTCCGCAGAGCGTTTCCGCTGTCCCGCCGGAATTTTTCCGACACAAGACTCGGTCCGAAACGTTCTCCTTTCCCCGGCGCTTTGCCGCCGAAACGGATCGTGTGGAAATCGACCACGGCTTTCTTTCCGTCCTGGTCGGCGGCGACATGATCCGGGTTCTCATGTCCCCACTCCACATACGGTTCGCATCCCAGATACAAGATGATATTCGCTTTCGGGTCCACGCAAAGAATGCGCCAGAGCCACTTCTCCAATTCGGAAAAATCATAAGTATCCCTGCCGGTCCAGAAACCGCTCCCGTAAAGATTCCTTCCCGAGGAAACCGACAACAGGAAAGTATGGACTCCGGCACGGCGGAAATCTCCATACTGCGATAAACGCGGATTGAACCAGCAGCCATTGTAAAACGCCGGAACGAACGGTTCCCCGTCAAGGGTGAAACGCGGTCTGCCGTCTATGACTTCCACTCTCGCCTTCGCAGGTTTCCGCTCTCTCACAATCCTGCGAATTTCTTCGGTAAGCGGCGGAATCACTTCCTCCTCCGGTTCCGTGTAATGAGGCAGCGGATCAATACCGCTCACGGAATCACATGCCCAGGTCGGGCTCAGCGGACGCGGCGACGGCGGACCGCATTCAAGACGTGTCACGGTAAAATCGCAAGTCCCGTTTTCCGCGACAATTTCGACTCTGGCAAAACGTTCTCCGTCAGCAGGTTTGAAGCGGAGCCGCATCCATTGCCATTCTCCGGCAGGATAACGCATGTCAAAAGGTATGGAAACATAAGTTCCGGAATTATCCACGGCACGTCCCTCTGGCGCTCCGGAACCTGCAAAGAAGCGCAGGCGCAAATATATTTTTGCGTAGGAACGGGCGTTCAGCCTGAATTTCGCGTTGATCTGCCGTTCTGAAACGCCTTGCAGCGGAATCAGTTCCGATTTAAGAACCGCAGCTCCGGCAGACGCGGAAGAACGAATCCGGAAATCGCCGTTTTCCGGTTCACGGACCACTTCAGCCTTTTCGCCGTGCAAAGTCCATTGATATTGAGCCAGCCAGTTCGCCAAACCGCTCTCAGCGCCCCCTGCCTCCAATCCGCCGCAAAGTACCATGACTCCAACTCCGAATGAAAGAATTTTATTCATTACAACTTCCTCAACTCAAACCGATTTGTTCCAATGCCGATATATCATCGTCAAATACGCCTGAGTTCGATTTATATTTTACAGAAACGGAAACAGCCCGCAGACCTGGCTATTCCAAGACTTGCGTGCAGGCTGAAAAACTGCCGGGTCCGGCACTGCCTGCAATCCCATCAATATCCAGGCATAGGCCTGGGACCTTGAAAACGAAGCAGTCCTCCCTCACGATTGCTATATTTCAACGACCAGTAATACGGACCGCCATACTGGTCATAACTGTCAAACCTCGCTTCATTATATCTGACCGATTGGACATGCCCATCCAGGAAAGCGACATTCATCTTGCCATTGTGCCGGAAATCGGTAAACAAGAGACCAAAGGAATACTTGAAGGTCTCTGTATTATGGGAAGTATCCATAATCAGAAATGACAGAGAAGGGAACTTGCACTGAGTGACTTTCACATACTCCAGATAAGTCCAGATCTGATGCGGACCGGCGCTTAAGTTCTGAGCATACCCCAGTACTCCCACTTTCCTGAAAGGAGAATTACCCTCGGTGGCAGAGGAACCCAATATGAGTTTCCCCTCTTTGTTGGAGGGACATGAAAAAACATCTACGTTTCCTTCCATGTGCGAGCCGAGAAGCCACATCCACGTATTGTTGTCAATCTGGGTAGGGGCAAGATAATCGTTATATGTCTGAGAATACATTGCCTCCCCGAGACCGATCTGCTTCAGATTTGAAGTGCATTTGATTCCCTGCGCGGTTGACCGCGCCTTGTTCAATGCCGGCAGCAACATACCGGCAAGAATAGCGATGATCGAAATCACGACCAGCAGCTCTATCAAAGTGAAATCCTTCCTCATATACCAACGCCCTCCTTCTTTATCATTATGGTTTGTGCAAAAAACATCTGCCCATCATAAACTCTGACTATTCCGCACCTCCTTCTTCATCCGCACTCACAAAACCTTGCAGACAGTCATTTCATCCCGTCATTGCCCCATAGATCCGCAGGGGTCCCTTTCCGTATTTCCGCCATCATAACCGGGGTTCATCCGGCAATTTAATGCAAACGTGTGCATTGTGTCATACTATAATTATATGCAAATGTCATGAAAAGTCAAGAGGACATTCTAAAATTTTGCGTTATTTTTACGGCATCGGTGATGAACCACAGCGCCCGCACGGGAATATTCTGCTTTTTCACCAAGCCCGATGTCTTTTTCAGGATTTTTTTCCGGAAAGCTTTTTTCCGGGCTTTATTTCTTTTCAAAATGTGCTAGATTGCCAGTTCGACGTATGTTTTTCCCATTATTTTTAGAGATAAGGATGTTGACGATGGGTGAGAGTTTTGAAGCGAGACTGGTAAAATATTCTTCAAAGGAAACTTTTAAAAAAGCAAAGCATATTCTGCATGCCAACGAACTCCTCTGCTGTCATGAGACAGCGGCAAAAACTTTGCGCGCGATTTTCCGGGATGCAAAAGGAATCGTGACACGTGTCGAAGTCACCGGATTTCCGCACGGCCCCTATTCCTGCGCATGCACTTCATGCACCGATGTTTCCACGGGACTCTGTCCGCACGGGCTGGCGGCATGTCTGTATCACGCAAAATATACGATCAAGCACAAAGATGCCGCGAAGGTCAAAGACACTCCGGCGCAGTATGCCGGACTGAAGTTTTCCGGAATGCCGGAACTTCTGAAACAGGTGCTTGCTCCGCAGAAAGCGGCGGTCATCATTACGGCGGAATCCGATTTCCCGCATGTCCCGAGCAAATGGGAACGCACGCTGTTTTCCGTCGCCCTCAAAATGAACGGGCGCGATTACATCGGCAATCTGAACAATCTGCGCCAGCTTCATTTCGGGAAAAATCTCGCGGCGTCGCTCCAGCTTGACGCATTTCCGCTTCAGGACCGCCAGATCATCCGTTTTCTTGCAATCAATGCGCAGCAGGACGGGACAAAGCTTTCGCTGGACGCCGAACAGACGGCGGAGTTTTTCCACTGTCTCGTGGGATTCCAGAACTTTACGCGGCTCAATGAAAAGGTCGTGATTCACAGAGAACTCGCGGAACCCGTCATCATGGTGGAGCGTCTCAAGGGAGGGTGCCTGCTGCGTTCGGCAATCATCGTGAAAGGTTCGCCGCTTCCATTGAAAGACGTCAAGGTGATTACCGGGCGCGCCGGATGCTGGGTCGGAATGCTCGGAGAGTACTGGTGGATTCCCGCCCAGATGGATGTCGCATGGCTCCGCAACTTCCTGCGGACCACGGTTCAGCCGTGCGACTCGAAAGCGGCGGCGATGCTGATCAATTTCCAGGCGATGCTGCCGTTCAAACTCATCGAAACCGACGGCGTGAAAGTACGCGAGAAGAAACTCAAGCCGTTCTACAATGCCGCCATGACGAAAGACGGGGCGCTGGAAATCGAGATTCTGTTCGACTATGACGGGAGGATCTGCAAGGCGGATCAGGCGCGCCTCGCTTCACAGAACGGCGTATTCTGGAAGCGCAACACCAACGTGGAAAACCTGTATGTCCAGGAACTCGTAAACTTCGGTTTCGAAATGCTCTCCGGAGCATCCAGCTCGGACGGCGAGACAAGACTGATCCTGCGGGACCGGGAGGCGGTCGGCGCATTCGCGGACGAACTGATTCCGCAATGGCTGAATACGGGGCGCGCGTTCCTGCTGTCTTCGGATCTCGCCCAGCTCTGCGGCGATTCCGGCAGGCTCCGCATATCGACAGAAGTTCTTGCCGAAACCGACGCTTGGTTCGACGTATCCGTAAAACTGACCTCCGCCTCGCAGCCGCTCCCGTGGCGTGATCTCGTCGCCGCAGCCAAAAACAATGAACTGTTCATATCCGGCGGCAACGGGAGTTTCATCAAGGTTCCTCCCGCTCTGCGCTCTAACGGCGGCCCGGCCGGCGATCTGCTGGTCACGGTGCTCGTTCAGCCCCACGCGAGATTCGAGCGCGAGGGCGCTTCGGTGCTCCTGAATCAGGACATATCGTTCGCAACGGCGGCGCTCGGCGCGGAGATCCCCGGCGCCGTGCCGGTGGAGTTCCTGCGTCTGAAGGTCGATGTGGACGGAATCGGCGAGGAGACCTCCTCGGAGAACGTCAATCTGGAGCTGCCGCTGTTCCGGGGCGCTCTGCGCAAATACCAGCAGGCGGGCGTGCTCTGGATGAAAACGCTCGGCGCACGCGGCTTCAATCTGATCCTTGCGGATGAGATGGGACTCGGAAAAACGGTTCAGACGCTTTCCCTGCTCGCCTCCGATACGGAAAAAAATCTGCCGGCTCTGATTCTCTGTCCCACCAGCCTTCTGGAAAACTGGGCGCGCGAAGCGGAAAAATTTGTGCCGACTCTGAAAACGCTCGTCATCACGGGAAGCGACCGCAGGAAACTCTGGGAAAACGCGCTTTTCCATGACATCTGCATCTGCTCTTACAGCATCATCAAACGCGACGTGGAACATGTGCGCGACCTTCAATTCAAATACCTGATTCTCGACGAGGCGCAGCATATCAAAAACCCGTCCACCGGAAACTCGCAGACCTGCAAATCCATCGAGGCGGTGCATAAGCTGGTTCTGACAGGAACGCCGCTGGAGAATTCACCGGAAGACCTCTGGTCGATCTTCGATTTCCTGCATCAGGGCATGTTCGGGTCGCTGAACTCGTTCCGCAGGAAATATATCGCGCAGACCGCGTCTCCGGATGCGATCAGGGATCTCTCATCGCAAATCGCGCCGTTCATTCTGCGCCGCAAGAAGGCGGATGTCTACAAGGAGATCCCGCCGAAGATCGAGCAGACCCTGTATTGCGAAATGGATGATTCCCAGCGGAAAGTCTACGATGCGTTTCTCGCGGAGGGACGGCGGAAATGCGAGATTCTCAAATCCGGTTCGCATGAGCTTTCCAAGTTTGAGATTCTCTCCTCCCTGCTCCGCCTGCGCCAGGTCTGCTGCCACCCCGACCTGATCCCCGGCACGCTCAGACCGGATGCGGACACACCGGTACGGTCCGCAAAGATGGAACTCCTGAAAGAGCTCCTGCTGGAAACCATCGACAGCGGGCACAAGGTGTTGCTGTTCAGTCAGTTCACCTCGCTGCTGTCGATCGTGCGCAACTGGCTGGACTCGGAGTCGATCCGCTACGAGTATCTGGACGGAGCAACCACGGACCGTATGGCGCGTGTAGACTCTTTCAACAACTCTGCGGACATCCCGCTTTTCCTTTTGAGTCTCAAAGCAGGCGGGCTCGGCTTGAACCTGACCTCCGCCGATACGGTCATCATCTACGATCCCTGGTGGAATCCCGCCGCGGAAGCACAGGCGGCGGACCGGACACACAGGATCGGGCAGACCAAGAGCGTGAACTGCATCAAGCTTCTGGTCAAGAATTCGATTGAGGAAAAGGTGCTGGAACTACAGCGGATGAAAGCCGGACTGTTCAACAATCTGGTGGAGGCACCCTCCGAAGCCATGCGCGGCATGAGCATGGAGGACTTTGAATTCCTCCTGAAAGATTGACGCAGCAAGACCGGCAGGGACTTAACAGGCATTGATTCATAACAACGGGAGTTTATCATGGCAATAGATGAGGCAAAAATCAAGGAATTTGAAGCTCTTTCCTTTGAAGAGGGAATGATGCGCCTGGAAGAAATCGTCAGAAACATGGAAGGCGGAAAAGTGCCGCTGGAACAGATGATCGGCAATTTTGAGGAAGGGTCCGCTCTTGCGGCGGTCTGCCATAAGAAACTGAACTCCCTCAAGAGAAAAATCGACGTTCTTCAGAAGAATCCCGCCGGAGGGACCATGTGGAAAAATATGGATGTTCCCGAATCCGGAACTCCGGCGGAAAATGAGGCGCTTTCCTGATTGTTCCTCAACCGGAAACGGCATCCCCGCCGATCGGAAGCGGAAGGTTGAAGAAACGGATTGCGTTTTCCCTGGCGATCTTGCGGAAAACAGCCTCTGTTATTTTTCCCTCTCCGCGCCATTTCAGCAGCAGTTTCATCGTGTTGAACGGCATGGACGCAAAACAGATGTCCGTGCCGAAAAACAGCCTGTCCTGAAACTCCGTCAGAAACTTCGGACCGTAGTCATGATCGCAGTTCAACATGCGGAAGGCGTCGGAAAGTTCTCCGAGGAGATTCGGATAATGCCGGAACAGCTTCGGGACCACGCCTTCTTCACGGATCGGCGAAACCGGCATTTCGGAAAATACATAATCCGCATTGTCGTTGAAAACCGGTTTCCGCTGTGCCGGAGTCTCAAGTCTCCCCAGTTCAGACCAGAAAATCGGGCCATGCGCAAATACAGTGAGCTTCGGAAACCGCGCAAGCGTCCGTTCAAACTGGGGAATGCCCGGTTCGTCATACAACCCGAAATCTCCGCCGATCCGGTCGGAACCGTCCCACGTCACTGGAAGCCCGACCTTCTCCGCGCACCGGAAAAGATTCTGCACACGTTCATCCATCGTCGCCAGATTCGGCATGATCTCTCCGACTCCGCGACATCCTTTGTCCTTGTAATAAGCGAGCACACGGTCCAGAGGCGCATACGGCGAATCGCTCAGGGCGCGCGGGTCCACATTGCAGAAAGGAATGATCCTGTCCGGATGCTGTTCCGCCATCTCAAGGATATCCTCATTCGCCTGCGGCAGATAAATTTCCGAGTTCACGACAGGCAGAACGCATCCCATTTCAATTCCGCATTCGTCATAACGTTTCAGCAGTTCCTCCACACTCGGGAACTGCACGACAAACGGCACCGGTTTCCGGTACGCGTGAGCATGAATATCGACAAACATGATTCATCCTTTCTTTCATTCATAAAATTTTGCAAGCTGTATTTCGTCCACACCCTTGTAAAAATGATCTTTCAGACGCCCCTCCTCGGCAAATCCCATCTTTTTATAAAAAGCCTGCGCACGAAGATTGATATGCGAAGTGCAGGTATAAATTTTACGCATCTTCAACTCCTTCCAGAAAGACTCGGCGGCATGGAACAGCGCCCGTCCGCACCCCTTTGAGAACGTGTCCGGATCGACCCCGATCACATTCAGGACTCCCAACCCGCACTTCGTGTTGGCGGACACACACAGATAACCGATCACCCTCCCCCCGTCCTCCGCCACAAAGGAACGGGTGACGGAATGTTCCGTTTTTCCCGAAGAACAGCGAATCCAATAGGCTTCGGATTCAGGCGCATCCTTCTCCATGCGTTCTCCCAGGAATGTCCTGAAACTTTCAAACATGATCCGGGCAACCTGTCCGGCGTCACGTTCTTCGAACTCTCTTACCTGCATACTCATTTTTTCTCCTTTTTCCGCTTCTGCGGATATTTGATGCAACTCCCGCGCTCAATCATCTGCGGCCTCAGATAGATTTTGCGGTCGGGCGGCGCTTTGCCTTTCAGGATTTCCGTGATCAGTTCCAGACTTTTCCGTCCCAAATCCTCGATATGGTGATCGAATGTGGTCAGCGGTACGTCACCCGCCTTTACGGGGTAATTGCCGTATCCGATTACAGAGAGAGAATCCGGAACGGCAAGTCCGGCTTCCTCCGCCGCGCGAATCGCCCCGTAAGCCATATAATCCTCAAATGCGATCAGCGCAGTCGGACGCTTTCCTTCGTTCCAGAGCTTTTTGAAAGCGTGATATCCGCTCTCCTCTCCCCAGTCGCACGCCTTGAAAAAACACTCATCTTCGACAAGAGCAAGTTCGGCAAGCATCTGCCGGTATGCAAGATATCCGCCGGTCGTGACAGCCTTGCAGGACGGCCCGCTCAACACCCCGATCCGGCGGTGTCCCAGACGAACCAGATGCCGCATAGCCTCAAACATCGCGGAAAAAGCCTCGTTCATTACCACGGCGACATCCTCTCCGGCAATGTCATTTCCCAGCAGGACAAACGGAATATCCTGCTGTTTCAGATACAGGATCGAAGTTTCCGGCAATTCCGTAATCACAATCAGCCCGTCAAAATGACGCTGTGCGGCAAACTCCCGGATTGAGGTGTTCCGGATGCAGAAAATGCGCAGGGAACAGGGCAGCGTCTTTCCCCGTTCCGAAATTCCGTGGAGAATCCGCGTGATATAAGGATGATTCAGGTCATCAAGGTCCGCCAGAAGCAACCCGATGTCGGGACAGTTCTTCCGCACCGGTGATTTTCCCCCGCCGGATTCCGAATGCAGGTCATTCACGATGGTTCCGCTCCCCTTCACAGCCGAAGCGGCGCCTTCCATGACCAGCTCATTCAGAGCTTTGACCGAAGTATTCCGGCTGGTCGAAAACAGGACGGCAAGCTCGTTGGAGGAAGGCAGTCTGTCACCCGGACGGTATTTGCCCTGCCGTATCTCCTCCTTCAGGATATCCTTGATATGCTGATACATCGGAATATTTTCCATAAACGCCTCATTCAAAAGTTTACTGGTTTACCATATAACTTTAAAATAAAGGCTATTTTCCTGATTGCAAGGTGCCGGACTGATTTTTCCCGAATATTTTCCGGTACACGGCAGTGCGGGAGGCTCCATTCGGAAAAAAGCAGCCATAAACACGGGAAAGCTGTTGCAAATCACGGAAATACGAACTATATTATTGTACAGTATTATAAAGGTCTGCACTTCACAAGAACGGAGCATCATTTTTTACCATGGTTATCAGCAGTTATGAGAAGAACGGCGTTGCAGTAGTCGAAATCAAAGGGCGTCTCGCCGCGGAAAGCGTGGAAGATCTCCGGAACGCCTTTTTGAAGCTGTTTGCCGACCACAGACGTTTTGTGTTCGATCTCGCCGGAATGGATTACCTGGACAGCACGGGGCTGGGGGCAATCGTATTCTGCCTGAAAAGTTGTACGGAGTTCAACGGAACGTTCAAACTTGCGAATCTGACTGACAAGCCGCGCATGATTTTTGAAATCACGAAGGCGTATCGTATTTTCGATATTTACGACAGCCTGGAAGAAGCGATCAATGCCGCAAAAGAATAGAAGTCTTATCTCTGCGCCACTTCCGGCATGCTGTTGAGGGGGCTATAATATGAAACCCGGAAAAACAGAAAAAAAGCCGTTGGGCTGTGAGACGAAGGAACTGATGGAATTCCTGCTTAAGCCGAAGCATAAGAAGGATATCCAGAGAATCAACTTCAAGATCAGGGTCTGGAACTTTACCGTCAGAAGCGCCTATCTGTTGAAGCGATGCTTCGATCTGGTCGGAAGCCTCATCCTGCTGGTCTGCCTTTCGCCGGTATTTCTGATCACGGCAATCTGGGTCAAGCTGGATTCTCCGGGACCGCTGATCTACCGTCAGGTCCGGGTAGGGCTCAACGGACGCCACTTCTATTTCTATAAATTCCGCTCCATGTATGTGGACGCGGACAAACGGAGAAAGGAGCTGGAAGAGGAAAATGAATCCGGCGACGGCGTCATATTCAAAATGAAAAGGGACCCGCGCATTACGCTCTGCGGGCGCTTCATCCGGAAATACAGTATTGATGAACTCCCTCAGATCTTCAATGTCCTGCTCGGGGATATGAGCCTCGTCGGGCCGCGCCCTCCCCTGCCGCAGGAGGTTGATCTTTATACGCTCGACGACAGGAAGCGTCTCCAGATTCTTCCGGGAATCACCTGCATCTGGCAAATCTCCGGCAGAAGCGATATCCCGTTCCATCAGCAGGTAATGCTGGATAAAGAATACATCAAAAGCCAGAGCATCTGGAAGGATCTTCTGATTTTACTGAAAACAATTCCGGCGGTCCTGACCGGACGCGGCGCCTACTGAAAAGGAATGGAATGAAAGCAATCCTGTATTGTCCAGAGTCCAGCACGGAGTGGATCCGGAAATTTTTCCCGGATTATCCGCCTTACCTGCTGCGGTTCGGCAACAAACCTTATCTCGGTTTTCTGGTTGATTTCTGCATTCTGAGCGGAATCCGGGAGATCAGGATCGTTTCGGACAATCCCACGTCGGAGCTTTACGACCATTTCGGAGACGGTATGCCGCTGGGAATTCAAATCAGCTATGCGGCAGCTCATCCGGAGGAAACCCTCAAAAAACTCCTGCTGAAAAACCGCGCATTCTGCGCCAGCGACGACCTGCTGCTTCTGTCGGGCATGATCTGGATTGACTATGACAAGCGCAAACCCGAACCTCTGCAATTCGACGCGGACACCCTTTGCGGCAGGGCTTTTACTGAAACGGACGGCTGGTATCTGATCGGCAGGAACAGGTTCCCCGATTTCCCGGACACCCCTGCGGAAATGCAGCTCTGTTCCGATATCCTTGAAGTTACTCCGGTCGATTCCATTCAGATGTTTTATCAGCAGAACATGCGGATCGTATATGAACAGTCCGCATGTTACAACCTGCCGGGGTACGGCGACAGCGCCACATTCATCATAGGGCGCGATGTAGAGATTCCAAAAAGCGTCACGGTCAGCACACCGGTCATTCTCGGCAGTTCGATCCAACTGGGAAAAGATTCCTGCGTCGGTCCGGGTGCGATCATCGGCGACAACTCCCTGATCGACAACGGCGTCATTCTCAACAATGCCATTGTGATGGGCAACACTTATGTGGGCAGCAAACTCCAGTTCGAAGACAAAATCATTTACCGCAATTACATCATCGATCCCCGGAAAGGGGTCAAGCTCGACATCGTCGATGAGTTCCTGCTGACACCGCTGGTCAAACAGGGCTACTGGAGTTGCCCGGTCACTCAAAGAGTCATAGCGCTTCTCATGCTCGTATTCTATTTCATCCCGTTTCTGCTGTTCCGCCCTTTCATACGGATACATGCCGAAGAAGTGGAATGCTATATGAACCAGCAGCGTAAAAGGAAGCTGAAACTGCATCTGTACATTCAGCCGCCGGACAGTTTTCCGGGACGTTATTTCCTGAAATTTTCCCTGGACCGCTACCATCTTCTGCCACTGGTCCTGACGGGCAGGCTTCGTCTTGTCGGCAGTTATATTCTGGAAGCGACCCCGGAAAATGCACGTATCCTGAAACAGTTTCCGGACTATGCGCCGGGCATCTTTTCCTATTCGGAATATCTTCAGCATGACAATGATCCCTTTCAAAGAGAAATTGACGAGCTGTATTATATGTATCACGCAAGCTTCTGGAATAACTTCAAAATCCTGAAGGGAATCCTGATGCGCAATTTATTGAAACGGACCTGATGCAACGGGTACTGCATGAACTCAGGAGAAACAATATGATTCTTGGAGAAAATAACGAAATCAATACTCCGGAAGAACAAAACGAAACGCCGGCGGTTCAACCGGGCAGACAGAGAATCAGCGATCTCTTCCGCAGGGATCTGATTTTCTGGTTCACAGCCCTGCTGCACAGATGGTGGCTGCTCATATCCCTGCCGTTATTATCCGGAATTCTGTTCTTCTCCGCCAGAAGCATTCTTGCGCCGAAAGCCTATTCTGCAAGCACGGCGCTGGTACGCCAGGTTGCGGACGTACGCAGCGGCGCCCTGCCCACCGGTTATGTATCCACTCAATTCAACGTGATACTCAATATGATCCTCAGCCGGGCGAATCTCAATGAAACATCACGCCGTTTGAAACTCAACTATACCCACGAACAGTTGTTCAGGACCATAAGCATCCGGCAGGCATCCAGGAATTCAAACTACTTCTTCATTACGGCAACCACAAGGAATCCGAAGCTTTCCGCGGATATCGCCAACACTCTCTCGGAGGTATTTCTTGAGGATTATAAAAAATTCATCCGCACCAACATCGAACAGATCTGCGAAAGCAGCATCCGCAGCAGAAACAGCCTGCAGAAAGAACTGGACGATCTTCTGAGCCGCAAGAAAAGACTTTACGATGAAAACAACATCAGCTCACTGACCCAGGAACAGGCGACCAATGCCCAGAGAATCATAATTCAGGAGGACCGTCTTCTTCATGCGGAAACGCAGTTGGACGCGCTTCAGAAAAAATATGATGATCTTGAGGTCCAGCTCCAGACGACTCCCAAAATCGTGGAACTTTATTCCGAACAGAATATCTCCAGCGACAGAAAACTTGCCGATCTCAAACTGGAACTTTCCAGTCTCCGCCAGCGCTACACGGACAATAATCCGATCGTGGAAAAGCAGAAGACGCTGATCAAGGCTCTCGAAGATTCCATCAGGGAAAACAAGGCCGATGACGGAAAAGTAAAAGTGGTAAACGGCAGAAACGCCGAATACATCAATCTTTCCAACGAACAACACAAGATCAAGGCGGAAAGAACGGCATTGAAAAGCACCATCGCCACTTATACGGAAACACTCGCAAAATTGAAGGAAAGACGCGACAAACTGGATCTGCTCGCCCCCTCTCTGAATCTGCTGGAAGACCAGATCAACCAGAAAAGAAACCTGCTTCTCAAGCAGGAAGCCCTGACAAAGGAACTTCAGCTTTTCCTCGACCGCTCTTTCACGGACGTCACCATTCAGGAGACAGCCACCGTCCCCACCGATCCGCTTCCCCGCAGGCGTCCGCTCTTTTTCCTGCTCGGACTGTTTTTGGGCGCCGTCCTCAGCGGCGGTTTCGTTCTCGGCAAAGAGTTCATCAATCTTTCCGTCCGTTCCAAAGTGGATATCGAAGACGCCCTGCACATCCCTGCTCTCGGCATCATCCCGCACTTCGACCATCACTGCCGCGCGGATTTCTACAGTGCATTGCAGGGAGCAGTCAATCAGGCGGAGGAACTGCTGCGGGGAGTTGAAAAAACTCCGGCCATCATTGCCATCGCACCTGCGCTGCAGGAAGATTTGAGCACAAATATCCTGAACGAATTCTGCGAAATCCTGAAAGTGAAAAGGGATGTCAGCTACCGGATTATCCGGGTCGCCCCGGAGGAACAGACCTCCAGCAGTGCGCGTTATCTGGTCAATGATTTTCTTTACGGGTTCACGGACACACTGCCGGAACCGGGGAAAGACCAGGTTCTCTATTTCAAGCTGGACGATCTTGCGTTCATCTCTCCGCCGGAGGAGGAACGCATCGGGCAGTTGCGCAATACGCTTCAGCAGTTCGACCTTGTCATCTGGGAGCTTTTTGAATTTGAACTGCACCGCCAGCTCTATTCCGAAATCTGCAAGTCCGCCGATCTGACGGTCATCCCGATGCGTTACGGCAGAACCTCGAAGTGGCAGATTTACCAGACACTGCTCCAGCTCAATACCTGCAAGGTTCAGAGAATTGCAGGTCTCCTTTATGACGTTGAAAACAAAATATACCGCAAGGTCAGTCTATGAAAAAAATCATCCTCTTTGCATTTTCTGCTTTTCTGGCGCTGCTGGCAGGCTGCACGGCAGATTCTTTTGCACCGGTCGCCATCCCGAACCACTATTCGGTCAAACCGCCCGAACCGGTAAATGAAAGAGACCTTACGGAACAGTTGAAGAAACTTCATACGCCGGACACTTCTCCATACAAGATAACGCCGGGAGACCAGTTCGACATCACGGTATATGAGCATCCGGAGCTTACGGTGCGGCAGATCATCGTCACGCCGGACGGTTTTGTCAGCGCTCCGCTGATCGGCCCCGTAAAAATCGGAGGGCTTTCTCTGGTAGAGGCGACGGAAGCGTTGAAAAAACAGATTTCCCAGTACATCCGAAAACCTCTCGTATCTCTGATCCCGATCCGGATCAACGGATACAATTTCACCATCGTAGGCAGAGTCAATGTTCCGGGCTGTTACCCGATCTCCATAGGAAACACCCGCCTGATCGATGCGGTCGCCATGGCGAGAGGGCTTTCCGAAGGGCTCTTTCACGGCGATACCGTCGAACTCGCCGATCTGGAAAATGCCTACATATCGAGAGACGGCAGGCTGCTTCCGGTCAATTTCCAGAAAGCACTTCTGCGGGGAGATCCGCTTCACAATATCCCGTTGAAAAACGGGGATTATATCTATATCCCGTCCGTGATGAACAGTACCGTGGCGCTGCTCGGACAGGTAGGGAAACCGACTTATGTCGGATTCAAAGAGGGCATGACCGTTCTTCAGGCGCTGCCTTACGGCGGCGGACTCCGTGAAACTCACAGCGACGAGATCAAAGTCATCCGCGGCGGGTTGAAGAATCCCGTGGTTTATACGGTCAACGTCACAAAAATGCAGGAAGGCAAAATTATGGACTTCCCGCTTCAGGCAAATGATATCGTCTATGTTCCGGCAGACGGCATTTCCGACTGGAACGTCATCGTCCGCAAAATACTGCCGTCCCTTCAGGGACTCAGCATGCTGGCGGGGCCTTTTGGCAATCCCAGTGCTTACTGGTCCAACGACTAGGCGCACAATGGTAAAACTACTGGTATTTCTCACCATTTTCCTCGGAGTCATTCCGCTGGGAGTCATTCTGGCGCGGATGTACCCGGTATTCCGCCTGGTATTTTTCTGCATGATGGTTTTCTTCACATCCAGCATGCTGGCGATTCATATTTATCCGATCCCGGACTGGACGGGGACAGCGCGCGGATTCGCACTCACCACGGTCGACATCTCCTCTGCCATCGTCCTTCTGAGCATGTTGGCCGACCCCAAGTGCAAAATCTCCTTTGCGCCCCGCGGAGCATGGTTTTACGGACTTTATTTTATTACGGTTCTGCTTTCCGGCATTGATGCAGTCTATCTGCCGCAATGGGGATTTGAAATCGTAAAAATGATCTGGATGTACATTTTCTTTCTCGCGGCATACAACTTCTTCATCAACAGCAAAAAGCTCTGGCCGCTGGTCTATACAATCTGCGGAACCCTGTTTTTCATGCTGCTGGTGGGCCTTTACCAGAAATACCTGACAGGGATGTACTATCAGATTCCCAGCACCCTGCCCCACCAAAACTCTCTGGCATTGTATGTTTCGCTTTTCGGAGCGCTGCTCCTCGGCATCCTGCTGAACGAGAAGATGAATCGCCTCCAGGTCCTGCTGGTCGCGGCAGGACAGCTCTCCACGGTCCTGCTTATTATTTTCACCTACTCCCGCGGGGGGCTGTTCTGCTATTTCATCGGATGCGCCGTCGTGGTATTTTTCACCCTGATCTTCAATGGAATCACCAGGCGCCAGATTCTTTTCACTCTCCTCGGACTGGCGGGAGCGCTCATCCTGCTGGGATACGCCGCACCGCGCATCATTCAGCGTTTCCAAAATGCCCCGGTATCCTCCAAGACGACCCGTATCAATCTGGCGAAAGCCGCAGTCCGCATCGCCAACGGCCATTACCTTTTCGGTGTCGGGGCAAATAATTTTTCCGCCTACACGGGACCGCACAAAGAGTATGCGCGGGAACAATTTGAAGGAATGATAATTCACCCCGACACGGAGGACTTCGGCGCAATTGTGGAAACCACCTATCTGCTGGTCGCCGCGGAGGGGGGCTGGATTTCACTGGCGATGCTGCTGATCTGGTATGGCTACTACTTCATCCGCTCATTCGGCTGCCTGCGGTATTTAAGAAATGCGCCATGTTTCGGGGTCTCCGTCGGTATTTTCGGCGGACTCTGCGCCAACTATCTGCAATCGCTGATCGAATGGGTCCTGAAACAGTACTGCAACTTCTACCAGCTGATGCTGATTTTCGCTTTGACCGCCGCAGTCTGGACCACACGGCAGGCGATCAGAAAAAATTCCGTGATCATGAAAAAGGCGGTACCGGGAAAAAACGGAAGCGCCGCCGGATAAGGCTTCTCAAAACAAATTACTGCTTTTCCGCTTCCGGGGCAGATTCCAATTTCCGGGGCATACCTGTTTTCACGGCGTTTTCCTTGAACTTCGCATTGATCCGGTCTTTTTCTTCCAGAGTCTTCTGCTGTTCTTCACTCATGGCTTTTTCATCGGGCAGCGGCACAAGCTTGATATAAATATTGTTCTCTTTCAATTCCCATGCGCCTTCGGAAAAGAGACCGAAAAACGGCAGAATGAAGATGGAGCCCCAGGCGTCGATCCTGCCGGTGTCGCTGAGCTGGTAATCCACCGTATATAGGGCTTCACGATATCCGGGTTTATATACGACAAGCAGAAGTTCCCTGCTGCGTTTCGCCTCAATGAACTGAGGTGAGATGTTATGATATTCCACACCGTTGGCAATCACCCGCGCATCCGCAGGATCAATGGTCAGCGCCACGATCTGGCGTGAACTGTTGGTAAAAGAACATCCTGCGCCAAGTCCCAGAACAAGAAGAACAGTTGCGGAAGCTAAAAATTTTCCAAACATAGGCACCTTCCCAGTCATTGATTTTGTGATGTTCCAAATATACATTTCCTTTGAATGAAATGCAATCATTCAGGATACCGGAATCACTCTTTTTCAGGATATTTTGGCAATACAGACATGGTTATTTCCTGTCCGCACATTGAATCCACTGAGATGAATGCTATAGTAGAGTACTTGAAACATTCCAGTTTTCCGGCTGTCTGTAACAAAAACCATTCAATGACGACAGAAAAAGAATCCATGAGAAAAAGATTTTCCATCCTGCCGGCGCTGCTTGCAATTCCGGCGATATTTTCAGCGCACTTCTCGTTCGGACTGCAAATCTCAGAAGTCGCAGGAATTCCGCGCGATTCAGCCGCGCCGGTTCCGTTAAAAGGGGAAATGCTGCTTTTTCCCCTGACCAATGGATATATTGCGGTGGCGGGGCTGTATGACGATTTTTTCACAAAACGGATTCTGGAAAACTATCACAGCCGGCTTGCCGGCGCGGAACAGCTTCCACGGAATAAGGATTGGTCGCGCCAGTTCTTTTACAACTTCGCAGCAGCCGACATCATGTCCCGCTATCTGCCCTCGATACGTGACAATTTTCAAAACCCGGCATACTTCAGGATCAAAGTCAACGGCAGGGAAAACTTACCCGCCGCACATGGCTACTGGATCAATGCCGTGGGAATCAAACGTCTGCCCCGCGTCAACGGCAGAGGAATCGTATTGACGGAAAGCGCCGAACTGGTTCCGTTTGCCTATATCAGACTCGATCAACCGCTCAAAAACAACGATCTGCTGGAGATATCCGCAACAACGGGCGAAAAAGCATCGCTCCGGTATGATGACAAGAAGACAATTTCCCGTGCGATCAAGGTCAATCAGGTCGGATACGCTCCGGCGGCGAAACGGAAATACGCCTATCTCGGAATGTGGCTCGCGGAACTGGGACCTCTCCCCGTGAAACATCTCGAAGGCAAAGAGTTCCATCTGCGCGACACGAAAGACGGCAGTATCGCATTTACCGGAAAAATTACTTACAGAATGCCGGACCAGCACATCATGCGCGACCGGGAGAAAATCGCGCTTTACGGGGAAGAAATCATGGAACTGGATTTTTCGGACTTCTCAAAAACCGGAAATTATTACATCCATGTGCCCGATGTCGGGCGTTCCTGGGATTTCGCAGTCAGCGACGATGCAATCGGAAGGGCGTTTTACGTTCAAATGCGCGGATTGTTTCACCAGCGTTCGGGAATCGCCAAAACACCCTCCCATACGCAATGGAGCATGGGTGCGGATCACAAAATTTCCTACCGCGGCGGCTTTCCGCCGAACGACCGCCATTATCGCGGAAAAAACAGCCGGATCATCCGCAGCGACGGCACCAAGGCAGATCTCAGCCATTTCCATGTGGTCAAGGCAACCGCAACCGACGAGGCGCTCCCCGACGTCTGCGGCGGCTGGTGGGACGCCGGAGATTTCGACCGCAGGACCTATCACTTTCAGGTAGTGGACTCCCTGCTTTCCATCTATCTTCTCTTTCCAGAAAACTTCAAAGACGCCCAACTGGATCTCCCGGAATCCGGCAACGGCATCCCCGACATCATTGACGAGGCGGCATGGGGAGTCGAGGTCTGGCGGCGCGCCCAGAATGAAAAGGGCGGAGTCGGCTGCTGGCTTGAAGCGACCAGCCACCCCAAAATCTATGATCCGGTAAAAGACACCCAGCGTTATTATCTGGCGCTCCCGACACGCGAAAGCACGCTTCAATACTGCGCACACGCGGCGAAACTCGCCCGCGCTTATGACCGGTGCGGCAGAAAGGAGCCGGCACAGCTTTTCTTCAAATCGGCGGAAAAGGCATGGAATTTTGCGATGAATCCTGCCAATCGCGCCGACACGAAGTTCAGAATCATGAACTGGGGAGTTTACCATTACACGGAACCCGGGGAACTCCCGCAGGGCGATCTGTTCAAGGCGGCGCTCAATCTCTATCTTTACACGAAAGCCATCTCCCCGAATCCGCAGGAACCGTTTTCCGGCGATCCAAAATATCTGGACATTCTGGATAAACTCGACTTCGGGAAGATCCTGGCTGACGTCAAAGATACCAAGAGTCCTTATTTTCTGAGTGAACTTGCCGAAGATGAAAGAGTGCTTTTCACACAGGCGTCAAAATACCGCCGGATGATCCGTGAAAAGGCTGACGAGCTGTTGAAAAATCAGGAGACGCTTGCCTACCGGAACTTGAACTGGAGCCTGAAAAGCCCTTACTTCACTTATCTGGCATGGGGCGCCGGACTCCCATTCTCAAAGGGCGCCTACCTGATCATGGCATGGAGAATCGACGGCATGGAAAAATACCGGGACGGCGCTTTTCTGGCATTCGACTGGATGATGGGAGCCAATCCGATGGGGCGCAGTATGACGACCGGACTGGGCAAAGTCTACCCCGTCCGCATTCTCTCACTCCCCATGTGGGCGTGGAACGACCGTCTGGTCGATCCCATTCCCGGCATCACACCCTACACTTTCACCGGAAGAAACAACTATTCAGCCGCAAGCATGATTTATCGTTATGCCTGTAAGCCGCGTCCCGATCATAAATTCAAAGGCTGTGACATCAATCTCCTGCCGGCAAGTCTCCGGACCAAAGAAAAAATGAATACCGCGGAATGTTACCGGATTATCCAGAAAGCGATTCCGCTCTGGCGTGAATTCGCAAACCTGGAGGGCTATGCGGTCGATCAGAATGAATTCACGGTATGGGAAACCATCGCTCCGGCAGCAGCCGCATACGGTGCTCTGCTGACACCCGGCTGGATGCCGCCGAAAGAATGGAAAAACCAAAAGCCGGAAAAGGATATCAGAAAACTTCCCGGCTACATTTTCCTGCCGTAAGGCGGCGGGGAATACATATACGAAAAAAGATTTGAAAGGCAGAAAAGCCCCGCGAGACCACATGGCAGGACTGTTCTCACGCCGCAAACTACGCCATGAAAACAGTTTCCGAATCAGAGATCGGCTCCCGCGGCGGCAAGGTTCTTTCTGACTTCCGCCCCGTTCAGTCCGGCGGGAGCGCAGTTCGCCTTCACCGCCATCGCCGCTCCCATTCCGGCTGCCTGCCCGATGGAACAGACAGGCGGCATGACACGCGCACTGCTGTGAAGGGCGTGGTCGATGGATATCGCGCGGCATCCCATCAGCAGATTGGAACACTTCTTCGGAATCAGGGAACGGAAACTGATCTCATACCACTCCGTTTCCGGCAGTGTCTTGATGATTGTGCCGGAACCGGACGGATTATGGATGTCAATCGGATAGCGGACCTTTGCAATGCCGTCCGCATATTTTCTCGCAGTGGTGAAGTCATCGACCGTCTGAAAGCACTCCCCGATGATTCTGCGCGATTCGCGGATACCGACATGATGCGCGATCGAATGAATACGGGCATGTTCGAATCCCGGCACATGCCTGCGCAGGAATTTCAGGAAATCGCGGAGCTGCCGCCTGCCCTCGATTTCGGCATCGGAAAGATCAAGCCCGTTGACGCCGCTTTTTTTGATGATGCGCGTCGTATTGAAATGAATCACATCCTTTTCAAGCGTCAGGAACCAGAGCACATTTTCACGCGGACAGACAATCTCTCCGGCGGCCTTCGCCTCATCGTAAAGTCGGTTGATCCCCGCGCGGTCCGGCATACGCGCCGCATCCACACCGCCGAGTTTGAAGCACAAAGTCATCGGCTGGCAGAATCCGTCCTCATTGCCGAACTCGAAATCACATCCGGCGAGCACGGCAAGGTCGCCGTCGCCTGTGCCGTCCACATATTCCCGGGCGCAAATCGCGCAAAGGCCGGACTTCGAGCTGAACACAGCCGCGCTGATCCTGTCGCCGTCTTTGATCACGTCCACCAGATTATGATGATAGATCACCTTCACGCCCGCCTCAAGCAGAAGATCCTCCATAGCCAGCATCGCGACATCTTTGGAAATTCTTGTTCCGGGGATCACCTTCTCATCGAAAACGGCTTCTTTCACTTCGTCATCGCGGTATTCCCACATCTTGCGGCACCAGTCAACGAAAACCGGCCTGTCAAGAGTCTCGCCGTGAAGATGATTCGCCATAAACGGCGTCACTTCCCCGAAACTCGCCATGCCTCCGGCGCACCCGTAACGCTCCGCCAATACGACTTTGACCCCCTGTCTCGCCGCCATAACCGCCGCACTCATTCCGCCGGGACCTCCGCCCACAACCAGCACGTCAGCCTCAGCAATCACCGGAATTTCCTTCTCCATCCTGTAAGCAACCGTCTTCATGAAAAGATCTCCTTTTTTTGACCTGAAGACAAATATATTTCTGAAAAACAGAAACATCTATGGATTTTTTTGCTTTTTCGATGTATTTTTATGCCACATCTTCAGAAACAGGAAAATAAGTCCAATGGAAAACAGGCTGATTCAGGAAAAAGCAATCCGGATTTTTGAGGAACAGTTTCACTGCCGCCTCTGCTGCCACGACTACAGCGGACAGCTTCAAGGCGTCCCTCTGCCTCAATACCACCTGAATCCCTTTTGCACAGGACTGAAAGAGCACAAGAATAAATTAACTGAACTCTGCATTGAATTCGACCGGGACAAGGTTCAGCATCAACTGCTGCGGACACACCCCCGCCCCTTCTTCAAATGCTGCCATTGCGGAATGCGGGAAGCCGTTTTCCCGATCGTTGCCGACGGAAAGCTTTACGGCGTGATTTTCGCCGGGCCTTTCCAGCCGCGCCGGGAACCGGAGGAACTCATCAATCCGCAGACACACAGACTTCCACTCAAAATCAGGCTTCCCGTTTTAAAACCGGAACAGGAGGAACCGTTTCTTGCCTATGGGATGCTCATCGCCTCCTGTCTTGCCCTGCAAATCAGGAAACCGCCTCATGTCCCGAGCTCGCGCCGGGAGATGATCGAAGCATTTCTGGAGACGAACTGCGTGCGCGACATCGGGCTTGCGGATCTGGCGGAAACACTCTCGCTTACGCCGCCCCGCGCCTCGGAAGCCGTCAGGAATCTTTTCGGGCTGACTTTCTGCGCGCTCCTGCGGAAAAAACGTCTGGAAAAAGCCATGCTGCTGCTGAGCAACTCCTCGTTCACGATGGATTCCGTCGCCAGGCGCTGCGGCTTCCGCGATGCGGCGTATTTTCACCGTGTCTTCCGCAAAAACACGGGAATAACGCCGGTCCGGTTCCGGCTCGAAAACAAAGTCAACGAGGCATAATTGCGTTCTTTCGTTTGACATTTCTCTCCCGCACAGGTATATTTTCAAACTTTCCCGTCGCAGAAAATACAAAACGGAGAACGGCAATGGGCATGCTTTATGAAATCATCAGAATTCCGGACGAAGTGCGCAAGGAACTTCTGCGGGAACCTTACGGTATCTACAAGCTCCTTGATATCGAGCCGCAGCCGGAGATGCCCCCTCTGCCGCAGAAAAAAAATTTTCTCCGGAAATTGAAAACATTGTTCACGAAACAGGCGGAGACACCACCCGGACAGCAGAAGCCGGAAAAGGAATTTTCCGAACTGATCCGCAATGTAACGATCGCCCCCGCCGATGCGCTTCAGCTTGACAAGACATGGCATATTCTCCACTATCTGATGGGAAACGGAGACGAATACCAGGACCTTGCTTTTCCGCGCGGCTTTCTGCTGTTTCCCGAGGCGGAAAGCGTCGGAGACATTGATATCGGCTATGGTCCCGCCGAACTCTATTCTCCGGATCAGGTCAGGAGAATCGCGGATTTCACGGACTCACTCGACCCGGCGGAAATGAAGCGCCGTTTGAATCCGGCGGAACTCAGCGAAGCGGAAATCTACCCGGCGATCTGGAATTCTTCCGATCTTGATCTGGAAAGCATGTGGAACGATATCTATGGGAATTATTTTCTTCCGATGAAAGCATTCCTGCATGAGACAGCCGAGCGGAATCTCGCCATTCTGGAAATCATAGAGTAAAGCCTCCTCGTCTTTCCCCGGTTCAACGTTGCGCCATGCGGGGACCGCGCATTCCAAAGCTCCTGCCCGTTGCTTTGGCTCTGGACTGAAGATCGCGCATATACTGATTATTCATTGCCCGGCTTTCGGGAGAAGTGGACTCTGTGCGTGTCCTCATGCGGCTGGCGCGTTCCGCTTCGGAGGGGCGCGGACGCGTATTGGCGACAGTCTGTCCGTTCTTATTTTCCGCCTCGCGTTTCTTCCGTTCGGCATCCCGCTGCCGGCGCAGTTTTTCAAATTCGGCGCGGCGCTGCTCCATTTTTGCGAGCTCGGCATCCAGAAAGGCGTTCTTTTCCTCCTGCGTCTGAAGAGCGAAATATTTTTTCAGCCGCCTGCTGCGCTCCTGTTCGAAAAGACGCATCATATTTGCCATGAAAGCGGAACGCTCCTCTCCGGACATATTCTGCATCCGGGGGCGACGGGACTGTGTCTGTCCCTGTGCCGGATCAGGGCGCAGTTTCCGCAGGTAAGCCTGACGCTCCGCCGCGCTGAGGCGGTTGAAACCGGACGAGGCGACGAATTTTGCAATATCCTCCGGGCGATCCGATTTCGGGCGCGGTTTGCGGAAAGCATGGTAAGAGGCGGTTCCGATTGCAATTGCCCCCGCCAGCAATACCGTTGCCGCAACCGTCATCTTCCGGCGTTTCGCCATCACTTTCTTTTCCGTTTTCTTCTTCGTGCAAGTCATTGTGTCTGCTCCCTGATTAAGTATTTATTTCCAGTCGTCGACTCTGCCGTCTGCGAACAGATAGTTGCAGGAACCGATTTTTCCGGCGGGTCCGTGGTAAGGCCTGAGATCATGCATCAGCATACTGCGCGAACGGTTCGTCATTCTGCGTCCCGCAAGCCATGTATTGAACTCATAACTGCTGCCTTCGTTCTCGAAATCCGATTTGCCGTTGCTGCCGGCATAATTGAAATTGGTGCTCGTGACCTCATCGCTGTCCTCATCTTCGTCCGTGAACACCCCTACAATGCCGCTGATCCCGCGGTCGGACGGACAACGGAACACTTTCGAGTTTTCCCCTCCAATCTGCTGTGCGAGAACCTCCTGAATCGCAGGAATCTCCGGATCCGTCTCAATAGACTTCATCACGGCGACACGCGGAAAAACGCCCTTGAAATCATCGGTATAATTCTGAATCGCAAGCCCGATCTGCCTCAGATTACTGCGGCAGGCGATCTTATTTGCCTGACCGCGCGCCTTGTTCAAAGCAGGCATCAGCAGTCCCGCCAGAATGGCGATAACTCCAATTACGATAAGCAATTCCATCAATGTAAAACAATCCCTTTTCATTTTGTCCCCTTTCTTTTTGAAATTCCATCGTTTTGTAATCATGAAACGGGTGAAAGGAATCATTTATTGCATGCCGCAGTGAAAAAGACGGAAAGTTTTTCATTCCCGGCAGAAAAAAGAGGCTTCAGCCGAAAATCCGGCAGAAAGAAACGGAAGGACAAAAAGTTTGAATTCAGTCTTATGTATCTCATCCCGGAGTTTTGGGCGAGCCGTCAAAAAAAACCTGAAAGACAGTGTTTCCGCTCTCTTTCAGGTTGTGTGACGATACGGCAACTTGCTTTATTGTCTGGCGACCGCCGCCGAACCGGAGGTTCTGACCTGCGAAAGCCCTTTTCCGCTGTAGGTGATCTGCGCCCGGTCGACAGCCTTGCCGGTCAGCGCGCCGTCAAGCCTGCCGATCGTCAGCTTGCTGTGATCCTCCATATCGACCTGCGCGGAACCGACTTCCTCCAGTGTAACCAGAGCCTTGTCGTTCAGATTCAGGGTTGCAGCGGTAATACTGCCGCCCCGGAAAATGGTGTTTTCTTCCGCTTCAAGCTTCAAATCGGAAATGGAACCGGTGAAAAGCGCCACCGTATTGCCCTCCATGTCGCAGTTGACGATGCTGATTGCCGAATTATCCCCCCTGAATTTGCAGAGATCTTCCAGATTCAGCGTAAAAAGCTGTGCCTTGTTGTTGAATACGGTGGCATTGACACTGCCTTTGAGATCGGCTTTTGAAAGGTTGCCGGTGGAGTTGACCGTCAATTTCAGCGGCAGGGTAAAGCTGACATCTTTGTCCAGAGCAAGCCGGAACTTCCGCCCGGTTCTGATCGAGACATACTTCCACAGGTTCTGTTCGACCGTCACGGTCACGGAGTTCTCCCTCGCGCCGCAATTCATTTCAACGGTCCAGGGTCCGGTGATTTCGATTGCCTCGACCTGCATTCCGGCGAATGTTTTCTGTTCGGCGACTCCGTCTCCGACGGTGCGGCATCCTGCAAGGACGATTCCGATTGCGGCGACGGCGAGTGTGGTGATCAGTTGTGTTTTCATACCAAATTCCCCCTTTTTTATTGGTTTCCATTACCATAGACGCCTTTCCGGGAAAAAGCAAACCGGAAAAAAGCGGAAAGCAGAGATTTCCGCAATCCGCCGCCGAAGCGGAAGTGATGCGGAAACACCTCTTTTTCTTACTTATCCTCCCGCGCCATTTGCAAAAGAGGCTTCAGAATGGTATTTTATAGGGTCACTAATTCCAAAAAGAGAAAAGGCTGTACGATGACAACGAATGCAAACTCTGTAAGCGCCGATGAAATGAAGGCGAAACTTCTTGAAATGGGCGAATGCGCCCGGAATGCTTCACGCAAGATTGCCAACGCGTCGCCGGAACTCAAGAACGGCTGGCTTACGGCAATGGCGGATGCGCTTGAAAAAGACGCGGAAAAACTCATTGCCGCCAATGAGGTCGATATGAAAAACGGCGCGGCGAAGGGACTCTCCTCCGCCATGCTCGACCGTCTCAAGCTGGACCCGAAGCGCGTCAAGGCGATGGCGGACGGACTCCGCCACGTTGTCACCCTGCCCGATCCCGCGGGCGAAATTCTCTCGACCACCACCCGCCCCAACGGAATCCGGATCGACAAAGTTTCCGTTCCGCTCGGCGTGATCGGGTTCATCTATGAATCCCGCCCGAATGTCACGGTCGATGCCGCAGGACTCTGCCTCAAGGCGGGCAATGCGGTCATTCTGCGCGGAGGTTCGGAAGCAATCCATTCCAATCAGGCGCTTGCGGACTGCATCATCGCCGCCGGAAAAAGCAAAGGCATGCCCGATGGCGTGATCCAGCTTGTCCCGTTCACGGATCATGCGGCGGTGTCGCTTCTGCTGAAAATGGATCAGTACATCAATCTTGTGATTCCGCGCGGCGGCGAACGCCTGATCCGCGCCGTTGTGGAGCAGTCCACGATTCCGGTCATCAAGCATTACAAAGGGGTCTGCCACCTTTATGTGGATGCGGACGCCGATCTGGAAATGGCGCTCAATATCATCCGCAACGGTAAATGCCAGCGTCCCGGAGTCTGCAATGCGCTCGAAAAAGTGCTGATTCATGAAAAGATCGCGCCCGATTTCGTCCTGCTTCTCGGCGGAATGTTCAAGAAAGAAGGCGTGCAGGTCATCGGCGACAGCGCCTATTGCAAACTCGACAATGCCGCCACACCCGCCACGGAGGAAGACTGGTCAAGAGAATACCTCGATCTGATCATTTCCGCGAAGATCGTTCCTTCCCTTGAAGCGGCGGTCGATCACATCAACCGGTACAGTTCGGGGCACAGCGATGCGATCATCACGAAGAATGAGAAAAACGCCCGCTATTTCCTCGACAATGTCGATTCGGCTACCGTCTACTGGAACGCTTCGACACGTTTCACGGACGGCGGTGAGTTCGGCATGGGGGCGGAAATCGGCATCAGCACGGACAAGCTCCATGCACGCGGCCCGATGGGGCTTCGTGAATTGACGTCCTACAAATATAAAATCTACGGAGACGGCCAGATCCGCTCATGAGTATTTCTGAACTGTTCCTGCCCGGCTGGGGCGTCGATCCGGCGCTCTACCGGAATCTGTCTCCTGATGCGGAGCTTTTCGATTACGGGTTCTTCTCCGCAGACAGCGCGGCAATGAAAGAACCCGCCGCCGGCTCCGCATCCGGCAAAATCATTCTTGCCCATTCCATGGGAACCGCGTTCGCGCTTCGCTGTGCGGCGCTCAATCCATCGGTCAGGGGATTGATCCTGTTCAATCCGTTTGCACGTTTCGCATATGCGGACGATTTTCCCTGCGGCTGGAAACGGGAAGATGTTTCCGCGCTGAAAAACGGAATGGAAAAGAATGCAGCCGTCACTCTGAAACACTTTTACAGAAATTGCGCGTTTCCTGAAAAAATGCGTATCGGCGTGCCTGCGCAACTGAATATCACGGCATTGCTGGAGGGACTGGATTTTCTGGCGGCATTCGATTACCGCAATCTGTTACATTCGATTCAGTGTCCGGTTGCAGTTCTGACCGGTTCCGGCGACAGGATCGTCAATCGGGAAATGAGCTCTCTTTCCCTGA
>ENA-OROD01000434-OROD01000434.1-human-gut-metagenome-genome-assembly--contig:-NODE-434-length-41208-cov-7.139552_pt1 | contig 41208 bp, 35 predicted proteins | sample MGYA00242123_ERZ509038 | MGnify/ENA primary metagenome ERZ509038 (study PRJEB26280, sample SAMEA2338719) | human gut metagenome | biome: human gut; feature: human-associated habitat; material: faeces... | reverse complement strand
TTGCCATGCGCTGCGCGCAGGGAGACGAGAGCGCCATTCGCCAGATGGTCAATTCCAATCTGCGTCTGGTGGTGTCCATCGCGAGAGAGTACGCCGGACGGGGCGTCGCGCTGATGGACCTGATTCAGGAGGGCAGTATCGGCCTTCTGGTGGCGGCGCGGAAATTTGATTATACCAAGGATTACCGTTTTTCCACTTATGCCACAAAATGGATCAGGCAGGGCGTGACCCGGTGCCTGATGAACCACGGCAGCGCCATCCGGGTACCGCTGCACACGGCGGAGCGGATGCGGAAGATCGAAGCGGTGCGCACCGCCCTGCGTCAGGAACTGGGGGAGGAACCCACCGCCGCGCAGATCGCGGAAAAGTGCGGCCTGCCCGAGGAAAAAGTGGCGGAGCTGACCCAGCTGACGCCGGACATCTGCTCGCTGGACGTTCCCACGGGGGATGACGACGGCACAGCCCTGCAATCTCTGCTGGAGGATGCGCAGGCGCCCCAGCCCTATGAGGAAGTGGTGCGCGGGGAGCTGGACAAGACAATGGACCAGCTTCTGAGTACGCTGAACGAGCGCCAGCAGCAGATCCTGCGGCTGCATTTCGGCATGGAGGACGGCAACTGCTATTCTTTGGAGGAGATCGGCAAAAAGCTGAGCATTTCCAAGGAACGGGTGCGCCAGATCGAGCGTCAGGCCATGGACAAGCTGCAAAAAATGGGTACCAGTCTTGGATTGGAGGATTTCTTGAATGAATGATCTGGATTTTTCCTTTGAGGACAGCCCGTGGGAAGCCTTTCTGCGAACCAAACGGGCAGGGGATACGGTTTCGGCCGCGAACCTTCTGACCATGCTGGAGGAAGAAAACGAGCAGGTCGTGGAGGACGCCCTACAGGCATTGGAGGACGGCGGACTGAATCTGAATGTTTTTGACCTCCCCAAAACGTCGGGCGGCGGAGAGGCGGCTCTGCGTCTGCGTCAGGAAGCGCAGCTGGTGGAAAAGGGCTTGAACCCCAAGGAGCTGGAACCCAACGACCCCCTGCGGCTGTACTTAGAAGAGGTGGCGCAGCTTTCCACTTCCGGGGATGAGCAGGCGCTGGCGGCAAGGTGTGCGGCAGCGGATGAGTGCGCTATGGAGACGCTGACCAATCTGGGGCTGCACCGGGTTCTGGAAATCGCCAAAGATCACGTCGGCTGCGGGGTGCTCCTGCTGGATTTGATTCAGGAGGGGAGCCTCGGACTGTGGCAGGCCATTCAGGGCTACCGGGAGGGGGATTATGACGCCTACCGGGACTACTGGATTCGGTTCTACATGGCGAAAGCGGTCTTTTTGCAGGCGAGAGCCAACGGTGTTGGGCAGAAGCTCCGTGGGGCGCTGGAGGACTACCGTGCCGTGGACGAGCGGCTGCTGTCCGAGCTGGGGAGAAATCCCACTTTGGAGGAGATCGCCGAAGCCATGCACATAAGCCCGGAGGAAGCATCCGTGGTGAAAAAGATGCTGGACGACGCCCGTCTTCTGGCGCAGGCGAAGAAGCAGCCGGAGCCGGAGGAAGAAAAGGAAGCCGAAGAGCAGGCCGTGGAGGACACCGCCTATTTCCAGATGCGCCAGCGCATCATGGAGCTGATGTCGGTGCTTGACGAGACCGACGCGAAGCTGATCTCCCTGCGATTCGGCCTGGAGGGCGGAATGCCCCTCAGCCCCGAGGAAACGGGAAAGCGCCTGAACCTGACCCCCGACGAGGTGGTCGCAAGAGAAGCAAACGCCCTGAGTAAACTTCGCTCAGAGAGATAGAAAGAAGGAAATCTATATGGCAAAACCAATTTCCATCGCCATCGACGGCCCTGCCGGGGCAGGAAAGTCCACCATCGCCCGAAGACTTGCAAAAGAGCTGGGCTTTTACTACGTGGACACCGGGGCGATTTACCGCACCGTGGCCTATTTCTTTGACCTGTGGGGCGTCAGCCCCAAGGACATCGACGGCATCACCCGCTACATCGACGAGCTGACCATTGGCATTGAGTATGACGACGAAGGCGTCCAGCACATGATCATGAACGGCATGGACGTGACCGGCGATATCCGCACCCCCGACCTTTCCCAGAAGGCCAGTCTCGTTTCTGCCCACGCCATCGTCCGGGACCTGCTGCTGGACATGCAGCGGGAAATGGCCGAGAAGCACAACGTCATCATGGACGGCCGGGACATCGGCACCGTGGTACTGCCCAAGGCCACGGTGAAGATTTTCCTCACCGCGACCCCGGAGGTGCGGGCAAAGCGCCGCACGGACGAGCTGATTGCGAAGGGACAGAAGGCGGACTACAATAAAATCCTCAAGGATATTCAGCAGCGGGACTATCAGGACACCCACCGGGAGATCGCTCCCCTGAAAATGGCGCGGGACAGCGTCAAGCTGGACACTTCTGAGCTGGACATCGACGGCGTTATCGCCGCGATGAAGGAGATCATTGCCCGGAAGGTGACGCTATGAGCGTCCGGGTCGCGAAAAGCGCCGGGTTCTGCTTCGGCGTCAGTCGGGCGGTGGAGCTGGTGGAGCAGGCGGCAAAAGCGGGGAAAAAGGTGGTCACGCTGGGGCCGATCATTCACAATCACCACGTCGTGGACAAATTCCGCGCCTTGGGTGTGGAGGTGATCGACACCCCTGAGCAGGCTTGCCCCGGCCAGACGGTGATCATCCGTTCCCACGGCGTCAGCCGGGCGGTGTATGAGGAATTGCAGCGCAGGGGCGTGGAGATCATCGACGCCACCTGTCCCTTCGTCAAACGCATCCACGGAATCGTCAGCCGCGCCGAGGAAGAAGGGCAGCTGCCTGTCATCATCGGGACGCCCACCCATCCGGAGGTGGAGGGCATTGCCGGATGGTGCCGGGACTGCCGGGTTTTTGAGACCCTTGACGACCTGAAAAACTGGGCATATTCCAAAGAAAATCTTAAGAATTCGTCAATTTGCATGGTTTCACAAACGACTTTGACTGAATCTTTGTGGAAAATGTGCGGTGAATTTGCAAAAAAACAGTTTACTAACCTGAAAATTTTTGATACAATATGTAGAGCAACTGAGTATAGGCAAAGCGAAGCAGCTGAATTGAGTGAAATCTGTCAGGCTATGGTCGTTGTGGGAGACCCCAAAAGTTCCAACACAGGCCGTCTCGCTATGATTTGCCGGGAACACTGCGGCCGGGTCTTTCTGGTGGACAACGCTTCCGAGCTGCGTCCCGAGGACTTTCGCGGTGTCAGCGATGTTGGAATCACTGCCGGTGCGTCGACGCCGGCGTGGATTATAAAGGAGGTCAACAAGACTATGAGCGAAATCACGAATGTTGAGACTGTACAGGAGGAGAACTTCGCGGAGCTTCTCGAGCAGTCCATCAAGACTTTAAATACAGGAGATAAGGTTATCGGCACCGTGACCGGAATCGGCAACACCGAAGTCCAGGTCGACCTCGGCACCAAGCATGCCGGCTACATCCCTTATGACGAAGTCAGCACCGATCCTTCCGTGAAGCCCGAAGACATCCTGAAAGTTGGCGACGAGATCGAGGTCTTCGTCGTTCGCGTCAACGATCAGGAAGGCACCGTGCAGCTGTCCAAGAAGAAGCTGGACGGCCTGAAGGTCTGGGACGACATGACCGCATGGGCAGAGAACAAGACCACTGTTGAAGGCACCATCACCGAGGAAAACAAGGGCGGTCTGGTCGCCAATGTCAAGGGCATCCGGGTGTTCATCCCCGCTTCCCAGTCCGGCATTGCCAAGGGCGGCGACATGGCCGGTATGGTCGGCAAGACCGTGCAGCTGAAGATCACCGAGGTCAACCGCGCCCGCCGCCGTGTTATCGGCTCCATCCGCGCCGTCAACTCCGAGGCTCGCAAGGCTGCGCAGGAGAAGATCTGGTCCGAGATCGAAGTGGGCAAGAAGTACCACGGCACCGTCAAGTCCCTGACTTCTTACGGCGCGTTCGTGGACATCGGCGGTGTGGACGGCATGGTTCACGTTTCCGAGCTGAGCTGGAACCATATCAAGACTCCCGCTGACGTTGTGAAGGTCGGCGACGAGATCGACGTTTACGTCATTTCCTTCGACCCCGAGAAGCACAAGATTTCTCTGGGCTACAAGACCGCCGAGATGAACCCCTGGAATCAGTTCATGACCAAGTATTCCGTGGGCGACGTTGTGGACGCCAAGATCGTCAAGCTGATGACCTTCGGTGCCTTCGCTGAGATTCTGCCCGGCGTGGACGGCCTGATTCACATTTCCCAGATCGCTGACCGCCGCATCGGCAAGCCCGAGGATGTTCTGTCCGAGGGTCAGGATGTGAAGGTCAAGATCACCGATGTGGACGCCGAGAACAAGCGTATCTCCCTGTCTATCCGCGCTCTGCTGGAACAGCCTGAAGAGGACGCCGAGTAATTTGTGATGCAACACCGGGGCTGCGCATGTAGCCCCGGTGTTTTGTTAAATCAGAAAATACGCCGCGTTTGCGGATTTCCGCAGCGGGCGGTAAGCCGATAATACTATTTCTTCATAAAATGATTTCATCATTTTATTTAAGCCGTTTCACGGCAGACCGCCTGGGCGGCGGTAAGAAATGTATTGACTTCGTTTTTTAGCGGCAGTGGCCGCTGGCCGCAATCCTGCGGCCTAATAAAACGCTTTTAAGCGTTTTATTAAAAACTCGTATAAGGAGGATAATTATGGTAAAGCATATCGTACTGTACACCCTGAAAGAGGGCGTTGACAAGGCCGAGGCCGTGAAGCTGATCGCGTCCGTTCTGGAGCCGCTGGTGGGAAAGATTCCGGGTCTGCTGCATCTGGAGATCCGTCAGGCGTTCAACGGCATGGATTACGCCCTGTATTCCGAGTTTGAAAGCCGGGAAGCGCTGGAAAATTATGCCGTGCATCCCTTGCATCAGGAGGCCAAGACCCATTTCTTCCACCTGCTGGACAGCCGGGTGGCAGCAGATTACGAGGTATAATCCCCATATGTGACAGTCCGGTGGACGGGCACAGGCCGCAGTCCCGGACGGAAGGAGAAAAAAGATGAAAGCAATCGTAACCGTAGTCGGAAAAGACCGGGTGGGCATCATCGCGGGTGTCTGCACCGCTCTGGCGGATTTCAACGTCAACGTTCTGGACATCAGCCAGACCGTCATGCAGGGCTATTTCACCATGATGATGGCGACGGAGGTCTCCGCGTGCAATGTGCCGCTGGGAGAGCTTGTCACCCGCATGGACGAGATCGGCAAGGAAATGGGACTGTCCATCCGCGTGCAGCGTGAGGACATCTTTGAAGCCATGCACCGGATTTGAGGGACAGACCATGCTGAATCAGAAGGACATCCTGCAAACCCAGGATATGATCGACAAGCGGCATCTGGACATCCGAACCATCACCATGGGCATCAGTCTGCTGGACTGCTGCGACCCGGATTTGAAGACCTGCTGCGATAAGATTTATCGGAAGATCACCCGCTGCGCCAAAGACCTGGTGAAGGTCGGCGAGGACATCGAGAAGGAATTCGGAATTCCCATCGTCAACAAGCGGATTTCCGTCACGCCCATCTCCATCGTGGCCGACTCCTGTGAGACGGATTCCTATGTGGAAATCGCCAAAACCCTGGACGCGGCGGCGATCACCTGCGGCGTCAACTTCATCGGCGGCTTTTCCGCTCTGGTGCAGAAGGGCTGCACCACGGGAGACTGGAAGCTGATCCGCTCCATCCCCGAGGCCATGGTGGCCACCGAGCGGGTGTGCGCCAGCGTGAATGTTGGCTCTACCAAAGCGGGCATCAACATGGATGCCGTTGCGGAAATGGGTCGAATCATCAAGAAAACCGCCGAGCTGACTGCGGATAACGACGGCCTTGGCTGCGCCAAGGTGGTGGTGTTCGCCAACGCCGTGGAGGATAACCCCTTCATGGCCGGTGCGTTCCACGGCGTGGGCGAGCCGGAGTGCGTGCTGAATGTGGGCGTTTCCGGCCCCGGCGTGGTGTACCACGCTTTGCAGAACGTGAAGGGTCAGCCCTTTGACGTGGTGGCCGAAACCATCAAAAAGACCGCTTTCCAGATTACCCGTATGGGTCAGCTGGTGGGCAAGGAAGCGTCCCGCCGTCTGGGCGTACCCTTCGGAATCGTGGATTTGAGCCTTGCGCCCACTCCCGCCGTGGGGGACAGCGTTGCCCGGATTCTGGAAGAAATGGGGCTGGAGGTCTGCGGCACCCACGGCACCACGGCTGCCCTTGCCATGCTGAACGACGCGGTGAAAAAGGGCGGCGTCATGGCGTCCAACCATGTGGGCGGCCTGTCCGGCGCGTTTATCCCCGTGTCCGAGGACGAGGGCATGATCGCCGCCGCCGAGGGCGGCACGCTGTGCCTTGACAAGCTGGAAGCCATGACCTGTGTCTGCTCTGTTGGACTGGACATGATCGCGGTCCCCGGCGAGACCTCTGCGGCGACCATTTCCGCCATCATTGCGGACGAAGCGGCCATCGGTATGGTGAACACCAAGACCACCGCCGTGCGCATCATCCCCGCCCCCGGCAAGACCGTAGGCGACCGGGTGGAAATGGGCGGATTGCTGGGCAGCGCCCCGGTGATGCCGGTGCACGACAAGGCCAGCGAGGACTTCATAGCCCGCGGCGGCAGAATTCCCGCGCCGCTGCAAAGCTTGAAAAACTGACCCAAAATCGAAAGGAGGGCGGCGTATGCAGACAGAGGGAAAGATAGCGTCCCCAACCAGGACCGGAAGGGAAGATCAGCTGCAATTTCTGCGGTTCTGGGCATTTTTCAATGTGTTTGTGTGCCATGGCGAGCAATGGCTGTTTTTCAAATATCCGACTTCTCACTGTTCCACTGCGGCGGTCAGCTTTTTCTTTATGCTCAGCGGTCTGGTGACGGCGCTTGTTTCCTTTAACAAGGATATCCGGCTCAGCTGGCGGGAGGAAGGGAAGTACCTGTGGCGCAAGGTGAAGAAAATCTATCCCCTGTACTTGTTTACGACGCTGTACCTTTTCCTCTATACCAACACGGAGAGCCTGACCGCGCTTTTTGACGTTCAGAGATTTCCGGGGCAGCTTGTGCGGAACCTTCTGCTGGTGCAGTCATGGTCTGCGGAGGGCGCGTTCAGCTACAACGGTGTGGGCTGGTTCCTGTCCACTCTGATGTTCCTGTCTGTGTTCAGCCTTCCCGTCATGTTCCTGCTGAATAAAATCAACCGGCATCCAAAGGGCTGGCTGCTGCTGTCGGGCGCACTGGCGGGAACGTTATTCCTGACGGCTGTTTACTGCTACTTAACGAAGAATCTCGACATGGATTACTGGCAGTACATTTTCCCGCCAGCCAGAATGGGCGAATACCTCGGCGGAATGCTCCTTGGAATGTTGGTCTGCACCCTGAAGCCGCACCTGAAGCAGGGAAATACAGCGCGGATACTGTTCACGGTACTGGAAGCTGGCGCACTTTGCTACTGGTTTTTCATGCTTTCCCGCGCCGGAAGTCCATGGAGAAGCAGAATTTTCACATGGCTCCTGCCAAATCTGGTGCTGATCGGCGTGTTTACCTGCGGTATGGGTTGGGTATCCAGCCTGTTCCGCTGGAAACCGCTGGTGTGCTTGGGAGACATTTCCTTTGAGTGCTTTCTGATCCACAATGTGTTTCTTGTGCAGTATGCGGTCGTTCACGGAAACGAGACACTTTCTCAATCCGAAAATGCGGCTGTGTTCCTGTTCTGCCTTGGTATGTCGATTCTGCTGGCACTTCTGATTCACAAATTCCCGGAAAAACGAAAAAAAGTATCGCAGTAATGCGGGCTTTATACGAAAAAACACCGAACGATTCGACGTTCGGTGTTTTTGATTACTTCGGGGAAAGATCAACGCTTCTCCTGAGCATACTCATGGGCGGGACGGCCTTTGGCAGCTGGATGGTGAATTTCATCTGGGGAGTTCTCGGTTCTTCTACCGGGTTGCCTTCCAGATCGGCCATGATCGGGGCGGTGATGGGGAAGGGGCGCACGTCGGGGCCGACGACTTCCAGCGCGTCTCCCGCGCGGAATTTGTTGTTCAGGCGGCACACCGCCAGTCCGTTTTCGTCGCAGGATTCTACCTTCGCCACGATCTGCCACTCCCGGATGTACCGGGAGGAAGCCACGTACTGCCCCGGTTCGCCGTAATAGAAGCCGGTGGAGTAGATGCGGTGGGAGATGTGATCCACCTCGTCCCGCCAGATGGGGTCCAGCTCTTTACCGGCGGCAACATCGTCGATGCAGTGGCGATAGGCTCCTGTGACGATGGCGGCATAGTAGGCGGATTTTGCACGGCCCTCAATTTTGATGCAGTCCACGCCTGCGTCCATCAGGTCATTCAGGTGGTCGATCATGCACATATCCCGGGAATTTAAGATGTAAGTACCCTTTTCGTCCTCGAAAACCGGGAAATACTCCCCGGGTCGCTTTTCCTCCATCAGGGCGTACTGATACCGGCAGGGCTGGGCGCAGGCGCCGCGATTGCTGTCGCGTCCCGTCATATAGTTGCTCAGCAGGCACCGGCCGGAGTAGCTGACGCACATGGCACCATGGCCAAAGGTCTCGATTTCCAGCGCGGGGTCCACCTTCTGACGGATGGCGCGGATTTCTTCCAGACTGCATTCCCGCGCCAGAACTACCCGCTTCGCGCCCAGATCAAACCACGCCTGAGCGCAGACGTAATTGGCGATGGACTGCTGGGTGGAAATATGCCGCTCGCAGCGAGGGGCATATTTCCCGGCGAGGGTGAATGCGCCCAGGTCGGCCACGATCAGGGCGTCCACCCCGGCGTCGTCCAGCTGTTCCAGATATTCCGGCAGCCGGGCGATTTCATCGTTTCTCGGCATGGTGTTCACGGTGACGTGACACTTGACACCATGGTCATGGGCGTACCGCACCGCCTTGGGCAGCTCCTCGGGGGAGAAATTCCCCGCGAAGGAGCGCATTCCAAAGCTTGTTCCGGCGAAATATACCGCGTCTGCGCCGTAGGCTACGGCCATTTCCAGCCGCTCCATGTCCCCGGCGGGGCTGAGCAATTCCAGCTTTCTCATTCGCCCTCCGACTGTGTGGAAGCGGCAGCGGCGGCAGCAGCAAACTGCGCGCGATACTGCTCATGCTCTTCCTGTGTGGTGGAGAACTGATGGGCGCCGGTGGCGGGATTCAGCACGTAGTAATAGTAGTTGTGGGACTCGGGATTCAGCGCGGCCTGCAGGCTGGCAAGACCCGGGTTCGCAATGGGCGTGGGCGTCAGACCCACGTGAAGGTAGGTGTTGTAAGGGCTGTCCAGACTGGTGTCGATGTGGTCGGACACGCCGTCCTGGGCATAGATGATGGCGGCGTCGATGTTCAGCAGGGCGGGGTAGTCCCAGTGGAACAGACGGTTATAAATAACACCGGCGATCCGGGGGCTTTCCGACGCGGAGGCGGTTTCCTTCTCAATGAGGGACGCGACAATGGTCACTTCCCGGACGGTGAAGCTGCCGTCGGTGACGGTGGCGTTCAGGGTGTCGATCTGGGCACGCATTTCCTCGCTGAACCGGTAGTCGAAGTTGTCCAGCATCTTTTCCAGAACCTCACGGGGAGAGGAATTCTTATAGAAATCGTAGGTATCCGGGAAAAGGAAGCCCTCAAGGCAGTATTTGTCGCCCCGGGTCACGTTTTCAAGGAACCAGTAGTCCTTCAGCGCGCCGTTGGCGGCGTAGGCGCTGAGATCCTGCGCGGTGCAGATGCGGTTTTCCTCCAGCAGAGCGAAAATCTGGCGGCAGGTGTAGCCCTCGGGGATCAGCAGGTCTTCCACGACCTCACGGGTGGAGCTGGCGGACATCATGTTGACCAGCGCGTGATAGTCGTACCGGGTGTTCAGGTCGTAAATGCCGGGGTCGATCTTCTTCTCGGCGTGGGAGATGTCGGCGTAGAAGTTGAACAGGCTCTTGTAGCGGATTAGACCGGCGTCGTAGAGCTTGTCGGTGATGCTGTCCATGGTGTCGGACTCGTAAACGGTGATGGTGACGGGCTTGTTTTCCCGCCCGAAGGCCAGCACGTCGGCGGCGCAGACCCAAATCATCCGTCCCAGCGTGACGCCGATGACCACGATCAGCGCCAGCCACACGATGGTGACCAGAATGTGGGGGATGCCCAGCAGACCCTCTCCACGGGTTTTCTTTGGACGTCCCTTTTTGACAGGGCGCTGACGACCGGACGATTTTCTTTCCGGGGCGGGGGCATCCTCTGCGGCGTCAAAATCACCGTCGCTGTCCCGGTATTCCTGTTCCGCAATCTCGTCCTTTGGCGGTTCCGGCTCCGACGGTTCCTCCGGCAGCTCCTGCAAATCCGGGTCGTCCAGAATGCTGGGGTCGAAGGGCGGCTCTTCCTCGCCGTGCTCCAGCATACCGTGGGAATCCATGGCGCTCTCGTCGGGGATGATCTCGCTGCCGATCTCCGGCTCGGTGAGCCGGCTATCGTAGGATTCCTCCATGCCGTCATCCACGTCCGGAATGCGATCCATGAAGGAACGGCCTTTTTCGGAGGTGTCATCGGGCGCGGGAATTTCCTCCGGGGCGGGGGCGTCCGCAATGGGGGGGACGTCCTCAAAAATGGGAATGTCATCTTGGGCGGAATCGTCCTCAAATGCGGGAACGTCTTCCGCCACGGGAGTTTCCTCCGCAACGGGTTCTTCCACCTCTGCGGGGATTTCCTCTGGCTGGGAAGCGGGTTCTTCCCCAATCACGTCTTCGGAGACGGGGGTATCCCCGGTTTCCTCCGATTCCTCGTCGGCGGGAAAGAAGGTCAGCTCTTCGGGAATGATTTCCTCCTCGTCCCGTTCGGGAAACTGTTTGTTGTCCATATCGTGTTCCTCCAAGGTCAGCGAATGACGATCTGTTCTGCGACGGCCTGCGCGGCGGCCTGACCCTTCAGGGCGGCGATCAGCGCCAGACCAAAGGGAACGGCGCAGCCCGCGGACGTGCCGGTGATGAGCTTTCCGTCGGTGACGGCGGGGGCGCAGACCATGTCAGCGCTTCCCATCTGGCCTTCACAGCCGGGGTAGCAGGTGGCGCGTCTGCCATCGGTGATGCCAAGCATGGCAAGAATGGTGGGTGCGGCGCAGATGGCGGCGACGAACCGGCCGTTTTCCCATGCGAACTGCACGGCTTCCAGCGCCTCCGGGCAGCCCTTGATGGACGCGACGCCCTTCATTCCGCCGGGGAGAACGATCATATCCAGCTGGGTCAAGTCCATCTGTCCCAGCTCCATATCGGCGGTCACGGGAATGCCGTGGCTTCCGGTGATGACCTTTCCGCCAATGCCCACGGTGGCGACGGACACGCCCGCGCGGCGCAGCAGATCAATAGGGGCGACGGCTTCCGTTTCCTCGAAGCCGGTTCCAAGCAACATGTAAACCATATTCAGTCCTCCAGACATGCCGCCACATGGCGGTAGATTTCTTCGTGAATGTCCTCAATACTCCGCATTTTCCCGTTTTCCGTGCAGGAAATGATCGTCCATCCGTAATATTCGGCGGCGGCGCGTCCGGTGCGGCGGCAGGAAGCAAGATAGGCGCTGTTCCGCTCGTGGATGTCCGCGGTGGTGTGGGTGTCCTGCTCCCGGTGGCGCAGCAGCTGCTCCGTAAAATCCGTGGGGACGTCCAGATACAGCGTCAGATCGGGGCGAGGAAGCCCCAGCCGGTCGTATTCAAAGTCATACAGCCACTTGAGAAACTCCTGCCGCCTGTCCTCCGGCTCCTTGGAAGCCTGATGGACGGCGTTGGAGGTGGTATAGCGGTCGCAGATTACCAGACCGCCCTGTTCGTACCACTGCCCCCAGATCTTTTTGTAGGAGGCGTAGCGGTCGATGGCGTAAAAGGAGGAAGCGGCGTAGGCGTTGACGTCCGACGGATTCGTGCCGAACTCGCCCCCGAGATACATCCGGATCAGCGCGGAGCTGGGTTCGGAGTACTGGGGAAAGACAATTTTCTGAAAGGCAATGTTTTCGTTTTCCAGACGCTGGGTCAGCAGACGAAACTGGGTGGACTTGCCGGAGCCGTCCGTGCCTTCAATGACGATTAGTTTGCCCATTTGTATTCTCCTTACATCAAGGACATATTATCATAACCTACAATATACCATATTTATCCCCGTTTGTCCACCTTTGCGTGAGATTGAAACCGAGTTTTCTCGAATCGACTATCGGAAAACAAAAAAAGTTGCAAACACCTGGGAAAAGTGATACAATAAAGAAAATTTCGATGGAAAAGGGAAAGAGAAACATGGAAGTCACATTTGAAAGTCTCGGCCTCAGCGAGGCCATGCTGAAAGCGCTGGAGGAAAAGGGCTACGGCTACCCCACCACAATTCAGGCGGAGGCCATTCCATATTTTCTGCAATGGCGGGACGTTATTGCCAAAGCGCCCACCGGCACCGGAAAGACCTTTGCCTTCGGCATCCCCATGATCGAGCATATCGACCCGGCCAACGAGGGCGTTCAGGGGCTGATCCTTGCCCCCACCCGGGAGCTTGCCATCCAGATCGGCGACGAGCTGCGGGGGCTGCTGACCTATTTTCAGGGCATTCGGGTAGCGGTGCTGTACGGCGGCGCGGGCATCGGCGGCCAGATCAAGCAGCTGGAGCGCAAGCCCCAGATCGTGGTGGCGACGCCGGGACGGCTGATGGATCACTACAACCGCAAGACCATCCGTCTGGACAAAATTCAGACTGTGGTGCTGGACGAGGCCGACCGGATGCTGGACATGGGCTTTTTCAAGGACGTGACCCGGATTATCGATAAGGTGAAGAACCGGAAAAATCTGGGGCTGTTTTCTGCCACCATCTCTCAGGAGGTCATGACGGTTTCGTGGATGTACCAGCGGGACGAGGTGGAGATCACCGTGGAGCCAAAGCAGGAAGACCGCCCGGACATCGACCAGTTCAGCATCACCTGCACGCCGCTGGAAAAGGCGGAGACGTCCCTGCGCCTGATCCGCAGTCAGGGCTATGAGCGGGTGATGATCTTCTGCAACACCAAGCACATGTGCCAGCGTCTCTGCGACGAATTCCAGCGGGCGGGCTTGGACTGCGACTGCATCCACGGCGATATCCGCCAGAGCCAGCGGGAAAAGACTATGCAGCGCTATCGGGACGGCAAGCTGGCCGTGCTGATCGCGACGGACGTGGCCTCCCGGGGCATCGACGTGGACGATGTGGACTGCGTTATCAACTATGACGTGCCGGAGGAGAACGAGTACTACGTCCACCGCATTGGCCGCACCGGCCGGGCGAAGAAAAAGGGCGTGGCATGGAGCATCGTCAGCAATTTCCCGGAGAAGGCCAGACTGGATGACATCTGCAAATACTGCAATTTCACCATTCAGCCCATGGTGATGGACAAGGACGGAAATTTGACGCCCGAGGAAGTCAAAGCCCCCGTGACGCCCAAAAGGAGATTCCGTTGAATCCCCGGGAAAGGGGCTTTCTGCTGCTGACGAGCCGTCTTGGAAACCCTGACCGTCAGGTTCTTTCTACCGCTCAGCTGCGCATGTTGGCGCTGCGGATGCGGGGCAGGGAATGCGCCCAGCCGGAGCGGGAAATGACGCGGCAGGATTTTATCGAGCTTGGCTACGACCGGGAGACGGCGGAGCGGTATAGCGCCCTGCTTTCGGATACGGAGCAGCTGGACTATTACCTGAGCCGGGGGAGAAAAATGGACTGCACCCCCGTCACAAGGGTCAGCGAAGAATATCCCGGAATTCTGCGGCAGCGCCTTGTGATGGACGCACCCGGGTGCCTGTGGGCGAAGGGCGATTTGTCCATTCTGAGCACCCCGGCGGTTGCGCTGGTGGGAAGCCGGGAGCTGCGGGCGGAGAACAGGGAATTTGCTGCGGCGGTGGGATACCGGGCGGCGGAGGAAGGCTTGACGCTGGTTTCCGGCAACGCCCGGGGTGCTGACCGCACGGCGCAGGAAGCGTGCCTTGCCGCCGGTGGACGGGTCATCAGCATCGTCGCCGACGAGCTGAGCAAACAGGCCAGACGGCGGAATCTGCTGTACTTAAGCGAGGACGATTTTGACGGCGCGTTTTCCACCCAGCGGGCGCTGAGCCGCAACCGCTGCATCCACGCGCTGGGGCGCATGGTGTTTGTCGCCCAGTCCGACTTTGGACACGGCGGTACGTGGGATGGTACGGTGAAAAATCTGCGCTTCGGGTGGAGTCCTGTAGCCTGTTTTCGGGACGGCAGTCAGGCTGCCCGCCAGCTGGAACAGATGGGGGCATACCTGATTGGCACGGATGATTTGCAGGATTTCGGCGGCCTGATGGAGGAAGAAAAAACACTTTTTTAGCCCATGGCGGTTCGCCATGGGCTTTTCGCCGTGACTGCACATGTAATAAGGAAACTTATCCGTCATTCAAATAGCGGTTTACATTTCTGACAAAACATGCTAAAATAAACCCGATATAGGGGAACACCCCCGGGAAAGGAATCGGCACATGAAAGGTATCATTTTAGCCGGTGGATCCGGCACACGGCTTTATCCTCTGACAAAGGTCACCTCCAAACAGCTGCTTCCCGTTTATGACAAGCCCATGATCTACTATCCGCTGTCCACCCTGATGCTTGCCGGAATTCGGGATATTCTGATCATTTCTACCCCGTCGGATACCCCGCGGTTTCAGGATCTGCTGGGGGACGGCAGCCATTTTGGCATCCGTCTGCAATATGCCGTTCAGCCTTCGCCCGATGGGCTGGCACAGGCGTTTCTGATTGGCAAGGAATTTATCGGGGACGATTCCTGCGCCATGGTATTGGGCGACAATATCTTCTACGGCAACGGTTTTTCCGACATCCTCGCCAGCGCGAGGGACACCGCCGAAAACGGAAGAGCTACCGTGTTCGGCTACTATGTGTCCGACCCCCAGCGTTTCGGCGTGGTGGAGTTTGACGAAAACGACCGGGTCATCTCCGTGGAGGAGAAGCCCGCCAACCCAAAGAGCAATTACGCCATTACCGGCCTGTACTTTTACCCCAAGGGCGTGGCGGAAAAGGCCGAGCAGGTGAAGCCCTCCGTCCGGGGGGAGCTGGAAATCACCACTCTGAATGAAATGTATCTGAAAGAGGGGCGGCTGGACGTGGAGCTTATGGGACGTGGCTTTGCCTGGCTGGACACCGGCACCATTGAGAGCCTGCTGGAAGCGGCGGAATTTGTCCACATGGTGGAAAAACGGCAGGGCGTCAAAATTTCCGCACCGGAAGAAATTGCCTACCGTTTCGGCTGGATTTCCGGCGATGAACTGCTAAAAGCCGCCGAGATTTACGGAAAATCTCCCTACGGCCGCCATCTGCGGCAGGTCGCGGAGGATCGTTTCAAGAGCTTCATGAAGAAAAAGGAAAGCGGGGGAGAGAAGTGACCATCATCGTGACCGGCGGCGCCGGTTTTATCGGCTCCAATTTCATTTTCCATATGCTCCGCAAATACCCGGACTACCGGATCATCTGCTTGGACAAGCTGACCTATGCCGGCAATCTGTCCACGCTGGCTCCCGTTATGGATAACCCCAACTTCCGCTTTGTGAAGCTGGACATCTGCGACCGGGAGGGTGTGTATCGGCTTTTTGAGGAGGAGCATCCCGACATGGTGGTGAACTTCGCCGCCGAAAGTCATGTGGATCGCTCCATTGAAAATCCTGAGGTGTTCCTGCAAACCAACATTCTGGGTACGCAGGTGCTGATGGACGCGTGCAGGAAGTACGGCATCCGCCGCTACCATCAGGTTTCCACCGACGAGGTCTACGGCGATCTGCCCCTTGACCGGCCTGACCTGTTTTTCACCGAGGAAACGCCCATCCATACCAGCTCTCCCTACTCCGCGTCCAAGGCAAGTGCCGACCTGCTGGTGCTGGCATATCACCGTACCTACGGCTTACCGGTGACGATTTCCCGGTGTTCCAACAATTACGGCCCCTATCACTTCCCGGAGAAGCTGATTCCGCTGATGATTGCCAACGCCCTGAACGACAAGCCGCTGCCCGTCTACGGGACAGGTGAGAATGTCCGGGACTGGCTGTATGTGGAAGATCACTGCAAGGCCATCGACATGATTCTCCACAACGGCCGGATGGGAGAGGTCTACAACATCGGCGGGCATAATGAAATGCGCAATATCGACATTGTGAAGATCATCTGCAAGGCGCTGGGCAAGCCCGAGAGCCTGATTACATACGTCACTGACCGCAAGGGGCATGATATGCGTTATGCCATCGATCCCACAAAGATTCACAGAGAGCTGGGCTGGCTTCCGGAGACGAAGTTTGCCGACGGGATTCAGAAGACCATCCGGTGGTATCTGGACAACCGGGCGTGGTGGGAGACGATCATCAGCGGCGAGTATCGGGATTACTATGAAAAAATGTATGGGAACCGGTAAGGAGCATTCAAATGGGGCAGATTACTGTATCCAAGTGCCCGATTGAGGGCTTATATATCATCGAACCGACGGTTCACGGCGACAACCGGGGTTACTTCATGGAGACCTACAACCGGAAGGACATGGAGGAAGCCGGGCTGAATATGGTGTTCGTGCAGGACAACCAGAGCATGTCCACAAAGGGCGTTCTCCGGGGACTGCACACCCAGAAGAAGTATCCCCAGGGGAAGCTGGTGCGGGTGATTCGGGGGCGCGTTTTTGACGTGGCCGTCGATGTGCGCCCCGGTTCCGAAACCTATGGGAAATGGTACGGCGTGGAGCTGACGGAGGAAAATAAGAAGCAGTTCTATATTTCCGAGGGCTTTGCCCACGGCTTCCTGGTACTCAGCGACGTTGCCGAATTCTGCTACAAGGTGACGGATTTTTACCATCCGGAGGACGAGATGGGCATTGCCTGGAACGACCCCGACATTGCCGTGGCCTGGCCGGAGGTAGTGGGCAGCTATTCCGGCTCTGCGTCCGGGGAGGGCTATACCCTGGCAGACGGCACGCCTTTGCGGCTGAGTGCCAAAGACCGGATTCTGCCCACCCTGAAGCAGCGGAGGGACTGAAAAAATGTACAGTATCGATTACCAATACCTGCGCCCCAAAAAGGCAGAGGCGCTGAAAGCGTGGTACGACGAGCCTTTGGCGGTTACGGAGAACCCTGCCGTGTGGCGCGGGAAAAACGCAACCATTCTTCCCCTGCGCCGTCAGGCGGAGGACAATCTGCTGTTTGGCAGAGGCGGCGTCGTGGACGAAAACGGGGAATACGTGCCGCTTTCCGGTATCGAAGGCCGGGTGCAGTTTGCCTATCCCGCGGAAAAGAAGGAATACCGGGACGAAACGGTGGTTTACTGCGGCTATCTGGTGAACCACTGGGGGCATTTTCTCATTGAGGGCGTGACCCGTCTCTGGTATTTTCTGGAAAATGACCCCGGAGTGGACAAGTACGTTTTCTTCCTGGATGAAAACGAGGAACGGGAGATCAGGGCGAATTACCGGGAATTCCTGGAGCTGCTGGGCATTTGGGAGCATCTGGAGATCATCAACACCCCCACGACTTACCGGGAGGTCATTGTCCCGGAGCTGGGGCTGTACTGCCGCAGGCGCTATACGCCCAAGCTCCTGAAGGTCTATGACACGGTGGCGAACAATGCGGTGCCAGACCCCAATTGGGAGCGCCCGGCGAAAATCTACTATAGCCGCAGCCAATTCAAGAAGGGAATGCCCTTTGAATCCGGCTTTGACACGCTGGACGATTTTTTCCGGAGAAACGGCTACACCATTCTCTACCCGGAAAAGGTGCCGCTCGGCCGGATGATCTCCTACATCCGCAACGCCGATGTAGTGGCGTCTCTCTCCGGCTCGCTGCCCCACAATATGCTTTTTGCCCGTCCCGGGCAGAAGCTGGAAATCGTGGAGCGATTGACCATCAATGTGGATAACCAGGTCGGAATCAACCGGATCATGGATCTGGATGTGACCTATATTGATGCACATATTCCCATCTATCCTGTGGATTTCGCCGGACCTATTATTATGGGTTATACGGATTGCTTACAGCGTTTTGCCGCCGCTCGCGGCTATCAGCCGCCGGACGGTCGTTTCCTGACGGAAAAGCATTATCGCAAGTGCTTTATCAAATATATGAAGGCTTACGAAGATCTGTACAACTATAATTGGTTCATGTTTGACTGGTATGCGCCGTTAACGGAATCTCTGATCGAAGGGTTCCGCGCCGGCCAGACATACTTTGGGGATTATCTTAACCGGAGAAAGCCTTTTCGGTGGTATCATTACTTGGAGTTCCACTACTGGAAGCAGTTTATAAAACGCCTTATAAAGAGATAGGAAAATGAACGGCAAAAACAGACCTGGAGGTGCTGTGCGTGTACACAGTGGATTATCGGTACTTACGCCCTCAAAAAGCTGCGGCTCTGAAAAAACAGCATGAGGTGGCTTACGAGAAGCGGGAAACTCCCTCCGTGTGGCAGGGAAAGAATGCCACTGTTCTACCTGTGCGGAAAACGGATCAATTCGGTTGGATTGGCTGCGGAGGTGTTGTGGATGAGGATGGGAACAGCGTTGGGATTTCTGCGGTGGAGTGCTGTGTCAAACCGTGCAATTCCTTTGAATCCGCGGAATACAGGGATAAAAAAGTTGTTTATTGCGGGTATCTGATTCACCATTGGGGACATTTTCTTGTGGAGGGAGTTGCCAGGCTTTGGTATTTTCTGGAAAATGATTCCTCCGTGGATAGCTATGTATTTGCTCTGGACGAGGGCGAGACAAGAGAAATCAAGGGAAATTACAAAGAGTTTCTCACGCTCTTGAATATCTGGGACAAGCTGGAATTTGTCAATAAGCCGACAACCTACCGGGAAGTGATTGTTCCAGATTTGGCTTTTCGCAGATGGGGAGCGTATTCTCCCAAATATCTGCGCGTATTCGATACAGTAGCGGCAAATGTCCGTGGGGGGGGAAACACTCCTGAAAAAGTGTATATGAGCCGAAGCCTTTTGCCCAAACACAGGGATTTGGAATTTGGATTTGAGGCGCTGGATGATTTCTTTAAAAAGAATGGCTATACGGTTCTTTATCCGGAAAAGATACCCTTGTCTCAACTGATTCAGTATATCCGAAATGCTGAGGTTGTTGCGACTGTATCCGGAACACTGCCTCAGAACATGTTGTTCGGTAAACAGGGGCAAAGGCTGCTCATTATGGAGCGATGCGCATTCATTAACGATTGGCAGCCGCCGGTTGACCGTATAAAGGAATTGCAGACGACTTACGTTGATGCCAACATTCCAATCTATACCGTACCAATGACCGGACCTTTTATCATGGGGTATAACGACATTGTACAGCATTTTGCGGAAGATAATGGCCTCCTGCCACCGGATGCCAGATTCTATTCCGATAGGTATTTTCGGGCTTGTTTTATTGGATATATGAAGTCGTATCGGGATTTGTACCGGTATCAGTGGTTCATGGAGCCGTATCTGATCCCGGAAATGGACTATCATTTGGAAGCGTACGAATACGGTGCTCAGTTCTACAAAGAATATCTGAATGGGAGCCGTCCGTTCCTGTGGCATCATTATTTTGAGGTTCATTATTGGAAGCAGTTTGTAAAGCGTATCTTGAAGAATTTACAAAGCCGAGAATGCTGCGAATCGGAATGAAAGAGTTTCGGGAGAGATTGATATGAAGTTTTTCGTAACCGGCGTTGGCGGTCAACTGGGACACGATGTCATGAACGAGCTGCTGAAACGCGGATATGAGGGCATAGGGTCTGATATGCAGGAAGCATGCGACATGGCCGCACCCTACATGTCATTGGATATCACCGATAGGAACGCCGTAGAAAAGGCAATTACGGATGTGAATCCGGATGCCGTGATCCACTGCGCAGCGTGGACGGCCGTGGACATGGCGGAGGATGATGAAAACGTGGCGAAAGTACGTGCTGTCAACGCTGGCGGCACGAAGAGCATTGCGGATGTCTGCAAGAAGATGAACTGTAAAATGACATATATCAGCACAGACTATGTGTTTGACGGTCAGGGAACAGAGCCATGGAAGCCGGACTGCAAGGACTATAAGCCCCTGAATGTGTATGGTCAGACGAAATTGGAAGGTGAGCTGGCGGTCAGCCGGGAACTTGAAAAGTACTTTATCGTCCGCATTGCCTGGGTCTTTGGACGAAACGGGAAGAATTTTGTCAAGACCATGCTGAACGTTGGTAAAACTCATGACACGGTTCGCGTCGTAAATGACCAGATCGGCACGCCAACCTATACGTACGATTTGGCACGGCTGCTGGTGGACATGAATGAGACCGAGAAATACGGATACTACCATGCAACCAATGAAGGCGGCTATATCAGCTGGTACGATTTTACCAAGGAAATCTACCGTCAGGCCGGCTATCAGACGAAGGTTCTGCCTGTGACAACGGAGGAGTACGGTTTGAATAAGGCGGCGCGTCCGTTCAACAGCCGTCTTGACAGGAGCAAGCTTATAGAAGCCGGCTTTACGCCCCTCCCAACCTGGCAGGACGCGCTGAATCGCTATCTGAAGGAAATCGGGTACTGAAAGAATACCGCGTTTCTCCACATTTAGTGCTATAATTTGTCAAATATATCCGCAGGGGACGAAGGTTTATCGTCCCCTGCGGTTTTGTCAATTTTTCCGCATGAAATGCTCTTTCAGAGCAATCTCATTTACCGTTCTCCAGATCGGCGGCAATGATCCGCTTCATGGCTTCGATGCCCACCTTGACGGCACCGGTGGTGTCCTCGGTCATGGGCATGGCGAGACCCGCTTTTTCCCGCTCCTGATTCCACACGGCGTGGAAGCAGCTGCCGCAGCGCACGCCCAGTGCGGCGGCGACCACAAACAGTGCCGCGGACTCCATTTCGCTGGCCTTGACGCCCAAGCGCTTCCAGCTTTCCCACTTTTGCAGCAGATCGTAATATACCGGGGACTTTTCCGGGCTGTGCTGACCATAAAAAGAATCCTTGCATTGGACGACGCCGGTGTGGGTGCGGTAACCCAGACTCTCACTGGCAGCTTTCAGCGCGGCCGTGACGTCAAAGTCAGGTACGGCGGGGAACTCAATGGGGGCGTATTCCAGAGAGGTATGCTCGTAACGGATAGCGCCCGTGGCGACCACCACGTCCCCGGGCAGAACGTCCATGGCGATGCCGCCGCAGGTGCCGACCCGAATGAAGGTATCCGCGCCGATGGCCGCCAGCTCCTCCATGGCGATGGAGGCCGACGGGCCGCCGATGCCGGTGGAGCAGACGGACACTTTCTGCCCCAGCATAGTGCCTGTGTAAATATTGTACTCCCGGTTCATGCCGATATGTACGGGGTTATCAAAGTAGCTTGCGATGGACTGGCAGCGTCCCGGGTCGCCGGGGAGAAAGACATAACGTCCCACATCGCCCTTGTTGCAGTGAATGTGATACTGCATTCCGACATCCTGCATATAAAACACCTCTTAATTTGGTTTTGTTTTTATATTATATTACAAAATTCTGAAATTTGCAAGCAGTAATCGGAGTGCATGAGTACTCCGATTATCTGTCAGAAGAAGCTGACCTGACTGGTATCGGGCAGGTCGCCGAAAGCACCGGCCTCTCTGAGCATCTGAATGTGGGTCTTGGACACCTTGGGGCAGGCGGCGGCGACTTCCTCCACGGACAGGAAGGTTTTGCCCTCACGACCCCGCATCAAGTCCCATGCCGCGTTTTCACCGAGGCCGGAGATTGCAACGAAGGGGGGCAGCAGCTTGCCGTCCTTGATGATGAATTTCGTGGCGTGGCTGTCGTAAATGCTGATGGGCAGGAATTCAAAGCCCCGGATGTAGTATTCGTAGGCCACTTCCAGCGTGGTCAGCAAGTCTTCGTCCTTGTCCGTGGCGTTTTCGTTGTTCTCGATGGCGTCGATGTTGGCGACCACCGCATCCTTGCCGTGGGTCATCAGCACCGCGTCGAAGCCGCCCTTCTGACTGCGGCGGTAGAAATAGGCGGAGTAGAAGGCCAGCGGATGATGTACCTTGAACCATGCGATACGGAAAGCCATCATAACATAGGCCACGGCGTGGGCCTTGGGGAACAGATACTTGATCTTTTTGCAGGAACCGATGTACCATTCCGGCACGCCTGCGGCCTTCATTTCGTCCTCCGCGCCCTCGGGCAGACCTCTGCCTTTTCGCACGGCCTCCATGATCTTGAAGGAGCGCTTTTCCGGCATTCCACAGGAGATCAGATAAAGCATGATGTCGTCACGGCAGCCGATGGCCTGATCAACGGTGGCGGTTTTGGAGGTAATCAGGTCTTTGGCGTTGCCCAGCCACACGTCGGTGCCGTGGGAGAAGCCGGACAGACGCAGAAGCGTATCAAACCGGGTGGGCATGGTGTCCATCAGCATCCCGCGGGTAAAGCGGGTGTTGAACTCCGGAATGGCGACGGCACCGGTGGGGCCGAGAATCTTGTCGTCCTCGTAGCCCAGCACCTTGGAGGAGATGAAAATGGACATGGTGTCCTTGTCATCCAGCGGGATGGTCTTGGCGTCGATGCTGGTCATGTCCTCCATCATGCGGATCATGGTGGGGTCATCGTGACCCAGCATGTCCAGCTTCAGAAGGTTTTCCTCCATGGAGTGGTATTCAAAATGGGTGGTGATCTGGTCGGCCTGAGGGTCGTCCGCCGGGTGCTGCACCGGGCAGAAGTCCCAAATCTCGTTTTCCTGTGGGATGACCACCAGACCGCCGGGGTGCTGGCCGGTGGTGCGCCGGACGCCTACGCAGCCCGCCGCCAGACGGGCTTCCTCTGCCCGGGAGGCAGTCTTGCCACGTTCGGACAGGTACTTTTTTACATAGCCGAAGGCAGTTTTTTCCGCCACGGTGCCAATGGTACCTGCACGGAAAACGTGGGATTTTCCGAACATTTCGATACAGTAAGCGTGGGCTTTTGACTGGTATTCGCCGGAAAAGTTCAGGTCGATATCGGGAACCTTGTCGCCGCCGAAGCCAAGGAAGGTTTCAAAAGGAATATTGAAGCCGTCTTTCTCAAATTTCGTGCCACACTTGGGACAGACGGCGTCCGGCAAATCCGCGCCGCAGCCGTAGCCCTTGGGAACGTCGAAGGTGGTGTACTTGCACTCCGGATTGGGGCAGCGGTAGTGGGGCGGGAAGGAGTTGACCTCGGTGATGCCGGACATGTAGGCCACGATGGACGAGCCGACGGAGCCACGGGAGCCGACCAGATAGCCATGCTCCAGCGAATTCTGCACCAGTTTCTGGGCAGACATGTAGATTACGTCGTAGTGGCAGTTGATGATGTCGTGCAGCTCCGTCTCCACGCGCTTTACCATCAGCTCCGGGGGATTGTCCCCGTAAAGGCGGTGGAATTTGGTGTAGACAAGATTTTTCAGATCTTCCACGGAGTTTTCAATTTTGGGCGCGAACAGATTGTGGGGGACGGGACGCAGAGACTCGCACATGTCGGCGATGCGGTTGGGGTTGGTGATGACCACCTCATAGGCTTTTTCCTCGCCTAAATAGGAGAATTCCCGCAGCATATCATCCGTAGTGCGGAAATACAGGGGCATGTCCTTGTCCGCGTCGTCGAAGCCCTTGGTCGCCAGCAGAATGTGACGGAAAATCTCGTCCTCGGGGTTCAGGAAGTGAACGTCTCCGGTGGCGACCACCGGCTTGCCCAGTTCCTCGCCCAGCCGGACGATTTTCCGGTTGTACTCCCGGAGGTCTTCGTCGGTTTTGGCCTCGTATTTTTCGTTTGCCAGCATGAAGCGGTTGTTCGCCAGAGGCTGGATCTCCAGAAAATCGTAAAAGGACGCAATGCGTTTCAGCTCGTCGTCGCTTTTCCGGTCGAGAATGGCCTGAAACAGCTCGCCCGCTTCGCAGGCAGAACCGATGATCAGCCCCTCCCGCAGCTTAAGAATGTCGGACTTGGGCATCCGGGGCACCCGGCGGAAGTATTGCAGATTGGAATCGGAAATCAGGTGGTACAGGTTGCGCAGACCGATCTGGTTCTTGGCAAAAATAATGATGTGCCTTGCCTGCCGATCAGTGATGCGGCCGCCGGAACGCAGATGGGTCATGGCAGGGTTGATGGCCTGCAAGTTGTGGATGTCATGCTCCTCTTCCAGCTTGACCATGAGCTTCGCCATGATGAGGCCGCAGGTCATGGCGTCGTCCGCCGCCCGGTGATGGTTGAAGTCGGGCAAGCTCAGGGCATTGGAGACGATGTTCAGCTTGAATTTGTTCAGCTGGGGCAGCAGATTCTGAGACAGAATCAGGGTATCCGCCGCGGTGTAATGATAATCGTAGCCAAGGCGCTGGCACTCGGCGCGGATAAAGCCGGTGTCAAAGTCGGAATTGTGAGCGACCAGAACCCGGTCGCCGATGAAGTCCAGAAATTTGGGCAGCACCTCTTCGATTTTCGGTGCGCCGACAAGCATTTCGTCGGTGATGCCGGTCAGCTCCACGATTTTCCGTTCCAGCGGACGCTCCGGGTCAACGAAGGTCTGGAAACGGTCCACTTCCTCACCGTTTTTCAGCACAACAGCGCCGATCTCGATGATGCGGTCGCTGCGGGAGGACAGGCCGGTAGTTTCCAGATCGAAGGCGACGAATTCCTGATCGAAGGTGATATCCTGCTCGCCGTGGACTACAATGCGGTCGTCTACGTCATTTACATAATACCCCTCACAGCCGTAGAGAATCTTGATATTCTGGTCGGTTCCGGCCACCTTGGCCTTGGAGGCGGCCTTCATGGCGTCGGGGAAGGACTGGGCGACGCCGTGGTCGGTGATGGCGATAGCCTTGTGACCCCATGCGGCCGCCTGCTTCACGGCGGCGGCGGTATCCGTCAGAGCGTCCATGTTGGACATGGTGGTGTGCAGATGCAGCTCCACCCGCTTTTCCCCCGGGGCAGTGTCCTGCCGCTTGGGCATGGAGCCGGGCTGCATGGCGTAGGGCTTGAGAACCATTTCGCCCTCGTATCGATCTTCACCCAGCTTGCCCTGCACCCGCAGGACGGAGCCGACCTGAACGTTTTCCAGAATGGGTTTGGCCTCTCCGGCCTCCATAAAGCGGCTGACGCGGACGGAGTTGGTGTTGTCCGTCATGTCGAATTTCACAACATAGGCGTTGCGCTTTTTCAGCTCCTTGTGGTCCACGGCGAAGACTTTGCCCTCCACGATGACGGTTCCCATGTCCAGACTCAGCTCCTTCATGGGAACGGGCGTGCCCTTGAAGGGCTTGCCATAGAAGGTTTCGCTGGGGGCGGCGGACTTGTCCTCCTTCTTCGGCTGAGCGGCGGAGACGGCGGGAAGCTTTTGAATCTCCGATTCCCGCATGGACTCTGTGGCGGCAAACAGCGCTTTTCCCTCCAGCGTGTTGCCAGCCTCTACGGTGATATGCACCGGGGCGGCGAACCGCTCCCGCAGTACCTTTTCCACAGACGGGATGTGCTCCAGAAGGGTTTCTTTTCCGTTGGCGGCGAGCTTTACCGTGAGATTCTGTTCGTTCCATTCCCACTTTGCCCCGGCGAGGGAACCCCGCGCCATGGAGTTGCGGCTGACAAACAGCCACATCAGTTCTTCCGGTTCGATTTTTTGCAGCTCCGATTCCGGGTGGGTCGCGGTCAGCTCCAGCTTTTGCAGGCCGTACAGGCCACAAATGTCCTTGCGAACCTGTTCCAGCAGCCGTTGGGGGATGTAGCGCTCGGAATGCAGCGCCACGTGGACGCTTCGGGTCTCGGGGTCAATATCCGCAGCGGCGATAGCCGCCTGAGAAAGGGCTGCATACAGCTCCTCAGGCGGCTCATAGTCCGGAAACATATTCAGAAAGAAAATTTGTTCTTCCATATCGTGTCTCTACAGTGCTTCAATTCGTTTCAGCAGGGCAGGGAGCAGCTCGTCATAGGGGAGCTTTTCCACCTGCACGCCCTTTTCAAAAATCATGCCCCAGCCGTCGCCGCCGGCAATGCCGATGTCCGCTTCCCGGGCTTCGCCGGGACCGTTGACCACGCAGCCCATGACCGCTACGGTGATGGGCTTTTCGCAGTTTTTCAGCGCTTCGTCCACCCGGTTCACCAGACCGATCAGGTCGATGCGGGTCCGTCCGCAGGTGGGGCAGGAGACGATGTTCACGCCGTCCTTCCGAAGCCCCGCGGCCTTGAGGATGTCCCGGGCGGCGTAAACCTCCTGCACCGGGTCGTCGGTCAGGCTGACCCGGATGGTATCGCCGATGCCGTCCAACAGCAGCGCGCCGATGCCCATGGCGGATTTGATGAGACCCTGCCGGACGGGGCCGGTTTCGGTCACGCCGATGTGGAGGGGATAGTCACATTTGGCGCGGAACAGCCGCGCGGCGGCTACCATGGTGGGGACGGTGGAGGACTTCATGGAGACGCAGGTGTCGTAAAAGCCCTGTTTTTCCAGCAGCTCCAGATGTTCAAAGGCGCTTTCCACCAGCGCTTCGGCGGTGGGGTGGCCGTATTTTTCCAGAAGACGCTTGTCAAGACTGCCGCCGTTGACGCCGATGCGGATGGGGATGTGCTTGTCCTTGCACACCTCCACCACGGCCTTGACCCGATCTTCGCCGCCGATGTTGCCAGGGTTGATGCGGATTTTGGACGCGCCGCCCTCTGCCGCGGCGATGGCAAGTCTGTAATCAAAATGGATATCCGCTACGAGGGGCAGGGGAGAGTCCTTGCAGATGTCCGCAAAGCTCCGGGCGGCTTCCATGTTGGGAACTGCCAGCCGGGCGATCTGGCACCCGGCGGAGGCAAGCTGACGGATCTGCTTCAGGCTGCCCTCCACATCCGTGGTTTTGGTATTGAGCATGGACTGGATGACCACCGGGGCGCCGCCGCCGATGGGAACGCCGCCCACCAGAATCTGTTTTGTCATCGTCTTCACCTCTTGAACAGGAAAATGACGTCCTTGAACATAATAATCGCCATCAGGGCAAGCAACAGGATCATGCCCGCGCCGTGGAGATAGCCTTCGTACTTGGAATTGATCTTCTTTTTCGTGATGGCCTCCACCACAACCGTGATCAGCAGACACACAATACGCCCGCCGTCCAGCGCAGGGATGGGCAGCAGATTCATCACCGCCAGATTGATGGCGATGAAGCCGCCGAAATACAGCATATTCAGCAGCGCGGTGACCTTGCTGTCGGAGGCTGCCGCCACCTTGGACATTTCACTGACAATGCCCACGGGGCCGGACATATCCTTAATGCCCACCTTGCCGCCAAGCAGCATTTGCAGGCTCAGGCGAACCATGCGCACCGTATCCAGCGACTGGTTCCATGCCATTCCCAGCTTCTCCCAGAAGTTCGGGGTGCTGAGGGTGAAATTCATGCCGTAGCGCAGGCCGGTCGAGCCGTTTTCCAGAGTCACTTCGTGCTTTTCCAGCAGAAAATCTTTCAGAACGACCTTTTCGCCGTTCCGGCGCACCGTGATGTCGTGAACGTCGCCGGGGTTCAGTGACAGGATCATGGAAAAATCGGAATAGGAGTAGAGCTTTTCGCCGTCCACCTCCACGATGCAGTCACCGGCTTGCAGGCCGTTTTCGCCGTTCACCGTGGCGTAGTCTTCAAAGCCGGCGATCACGGGAACGGCGGTCTGCTTTACGGGGAGGCAGACAATGACCATCAGTACCACGCCGATGAGAAAGTTCATCGCCGCACCGGCGGCCAGAATAATCAGCCGCTTCCACCATGCCGCCTTGTCGAAGGAACGGGGATTGTCGCTTCCGCCGTCCTCGCCGCCCTCCATGGCGCAGTAGCCGCCGATGGGGATGCAGCGGATGGCGTACAGAGTCTCGCCCACCTGTTTTTTCCAGATGGCGGGCCCCATAAACATGGAAAATTCGTTGACCTGAACGCCGGAGAGCTTGGCGGCGGTAAAATGCCCCAGCTCATGGACGAAAATCAGGACGCTGAACAGGAAAATCGCAAAAATAACGCTCATAGAAAAAATGCCTCGCAATTATCAAGAGTTCGCCCGAACCGCCTCACGAGCCAGACGGTCGGCTTCCAGAATCTGCTCCAAAGTGGGGTCGGCGATGAACGGCACCTGCGGCACGGCGGCATTTACCAGCCGGTAGATGTCGTAAAAGCCGATTTTGTCATTCAGGAACATGGCGACCGCTTCCTCATTTGCGCCGTTCATGGCAGGGCAGGCCGTGCCGCCCGCCTTCGCGCAGTCCCGCGCCAGCGCCAGACAGGGGAAATTCTCCGTATCCGGCGGGGAAAACGTCAGCGGGCCGCAGGACAGTAAGTCCAGCCGCTCCACCGGGGAGGGGATACGCTCCGGGTAGGTCAGTGCCAGCTGAATGGGCAGACGCATATCCGGTGTGCCCATCTGCGCCATCACCGCGCCGTCGGTGAATTCCACCATGCTGTGGACGATGCTCTGCCGGTGGATAACCACATCTACCTGTTCCAGGGGCAGACGGTACAGCCGCATGGCTTCGATGACTTCCAGCCCCTTGTTCATCAGGGTGGCGCAGTCAACGGTGATCTTCGCGCCCATTTTCCAGTTGGGGTGCTTCAGGGCGTCGGCTCTGGTCACCGTTTCCAGCTGAGGGCGGGTCATGCCGAAAAATGGGCCGCCGGAGCAGGTGAGGATCAGCCGCCGGATCTCTTTTCTGCTGCCGCAGCCCATAAGGCACTGAAAGATTGCGGAATGCTCGGAATCCACGGGGACGATCTCTGCACCGTACTTCTCCGCCTCAGCCATCACCAGTTCCCCGGCGCAGACAAGAGTTTCCTTGTTGGCAAGGCCGATGCGCTTTTTCGCCCGGATGGCGGCGAGGGTGGGCTTCAAACCGACCATGCCAACCACGGCGGTGATAACGCAGTCGGCTTCCTCCAAAGACGCCGCTTCCATCAGACCCGCCTCACCGAAGTTTACCCGGATAGGCAGACCTTTTATTCGTTCCGCCAGCGCCTGAGCGGCTTCCTGCGTTGCCATGACGGCGAGCTTCGGGGAAAACTCCCGGCACTGCTGCGCCATCCGCTCCACATTGGTTCCGGCGGTGAGCGCCGCCACCCGGATACCGGGCAGACGGCGGATAATGTCCAGACTCTGCCGGCCAATGGAGCCGGTGGAGCCGAGAATACTGACACACTGCACCATAGGCCGCTCCTTACACCGCCATGGGAAGCAGCACCAACAATACTTCCATGGCCGGGGCGACCAGGGTCAGGGAATCGAACCGATCCAGTACGCCGCCGTGGCCGGGGATCAGATTGCCGTAATCCTTGATACCGGTCTGCCGCTTGACGATGGAGAAGCACAGGTCGCCGAAAATGCCCAGCAGGGAACCGGCGAAGCCGTACAGCAGCGCAAGACCGTAGTTGACCCGGAGATTGCCGGGCAGCAGGTCGATGATCAGGGCGTAAACAAGCATACTGACCACGGCGAAGGCAATGCCGCCCAGCGCGCCCTCGATGGTTTTGTTGGGGCTGACCACAGGCGCCAGCTTGTGCCGCCCGAATTTCAGGCCGATAAAGTAAGCGCCTGCGTCGGACATGAACGCCACCACGAAGGGAATCAGGATGACATACCGTCCGAGATCCATATTCAGAATGCGAATGAGGGAGCTGAGCATGTAGGGGATGAGAAGACCCGCCACAAAGCACATGGACAGATCCTCAAAGTGAACCTTTATGTGGTCAAGCATCATCTCCGAGAACATCAGGATAAAGAACACAATCATGAGGATGACAAAGTAGGAATGAATCGCGCCGAAATAGCTCCACATGCACACGGCGGCCGCCATGATGCAGGAGTAGATCACCAGCCGCGGCCGCTTTACAAGCCCTGTGCGGTACAGAAGCTCGTAGGCCGCGATGGCCATGAGCGCACTCATGACCAGTGACGCGGCAATCACCGGTGCGGCCAGTGTCAGAAGAAAGAGGATCGGCACCAGAATCGCTGCGGAAATAATGCGTTTTTTCATTTCTCTATGTCCCTCCGAACCGGCGGCTGCGCCGGTGAAATTCTTCAATGGCGCTGTCCAGATGTTCCGGTGTGAAATCAGGCCAAAGTACGTTCATAATTACATATTCCGAGTACGCGGACTGCCACAGCAGGAAGTTGCTGACCCGCATCTCTCCGGATGGCCGGATGATCAGCTCCGGATCGGGTACGCCCGCCGAATACAGGTACCGGGAGAAAACGTCCTCGGTCAGGTTTTCCGGGTCGGCCTTTCCGGCGGCGACATCCGCCGTGTAAGCCTTCACAGCATGGATAATTTCATCCCGCCCGCCGTAGTTCAGGCAGAAATTCACCTGCACGTCGTAGTCCTCCGAGCGGCTTTCCGCATCGTGGCAGAGCGCCTGCAATTCCGGGCTGAGACGGGTCAGGTCACCGAAAAAGCGGAATTTTACCCGGTTTTTTTCCATGTCCCGCAGCGCCTCTTCCAGATATCGGCGCAGCAGCTTCATGATTCCCGCCACTTCTTCCGCCGAGCGCTTCCAGTTCTCCGTGGAGAAGGCGTACACCGTCAGGTATTCCACGCCCAGGGTGCGGCAGTAGTTGGCGATCCGCCGGAAGGCTTCCGCCCCTGCGGCGTGACCGGCGGTGCGGGGCAGACCCCGCTGCTTTGCCCAGCGGCCGTTGCCGTCCATGATGATGGCAATGTGCCGGGGCGGGGGAGAGTTTTGTGAAAGTGCCATAAAGCACCTCTTTCTAATGGTTAGTGAACAGATCTGCGAAGATAAAAAAGCAATTTCTGCTGGCGGCTGCTTCCAGCCGCCAGCAGGGGTGCTTTGTTTTGGCTGACGGCGTTAAATCGCCATCAGTTCCTTTTCCTTGGCGGCAAGAGCGGCGTCGGCGCGCTTGATGTTCTTGTCCAGCAGATCCTGCAAATCCTTCTCGGCCTTCTTCTGGTCGTCCTCGGTGATCTCGCTGTTCTTTTTCAGCTTCTTGACATAGTCCATGCCGTCCCGACGGATGTTGCGCATGGCGACCTTGGCTTCCTCGGAATACTTCTTGACCTGCTTGGCCAGATCCTTACGGCGCTCCTCGGTGAGCTGGGGGAACACCAGACGGATGACGCGGCCGTCGTTCTGGGGGTTGATGCCCAGATCGGAGGTCTGGATGGCCTTCTGAATGTCCTTGAGCAGCTTGGTGTCCCAGGGCTGAATGATCAGGGTACGGGCGTCGGGGGTGGAGATGGTGGCGACGCCGTTCAGGGGCGTTTCACTGCCATAGTATTCCACGGTGATCCGATCGAGAACCTTTGCGTTGGCGCGGCCAGCACGGACGGAGGCGAATTCCTCGTCCAGATGCTCCAGAGCCTTGTCCATTCTCCGGGAATATTCTTTGAAATCGACGGTCATTGTGTGTTCCTCCTTAGAAATGATTTTTTTACGGTAGTACCGATCTCTTCACCGCGAACCACGCGGACGATGCTGTTTTCTTCATTCAGGCCAAAGCAGACCATGGTCATGTCGTTGTCCATAGCCAGCGCCATAGCGGTGATGTCCGTGGCCTTCAGGTTCTTCGCCAGCACCTCGCCATAGGTCAGGCGGGAGTAGCGGACGGCGGTGGGGTCTTTGGCGGGGTCGGCGGAATAAATGGCGTCCACGTTCTTCGCCATCAGCACGGCGTCGGCCTCAATCTCCACGCCCCGGAGCACCGCGCCGGTGTCGGTGGAGAAGTAGGGGTTGCCGGTGCCGGCGGCAAAGAGGACGACCTTCCCCTCATTTAAGTACCGCTCGGCAAGGTCGCGGGTAAAATACTCGGCGAACTTGTTCATCTCCACGGCGCTGAGGACCCGGGCGTCCATGCCGTGGCGGTTCAGGGCATCGGCCACGGCGATGGCGTTCATTACCGTGCCCAGCATTCCCATGGAGTCGGCGTGGGAACGCTGCATCTTATCCGCGCCGTCCTTGACGCCCCGCCAGAAGTTTCCCGCGCCGATGACCAGACCGATCTGCACGCCCATGTCCACGCAGGTTTTGATGGATTTGCAAAGCTCGTTCACAATGGTAAAATCAAGCCCCCGATGTGCGTCCCCGGCGAGAGCCTCGCCGCTGACTTTCAGCAGGATGCGCTTATATTTAAGCTCAGGCAAAATGAAATCACTCCTTATCTTCATATCCTTTCCTATTCTAGCGTATCCAGCCCGAATTGACAACTACTAATTTAAGATTTCTTAAAATGTTTTCCGATTTTTCACAATGCGGGGCCTTCTGTGTAATTTCCACACAGTGCGCCCCTTGGAAAAGATGGATTCTGGCGGGATTTTTGGTTGCAAAACTGGAAACAGTAGGGTATAATGTCTTGTAATTGGAAAAACCCAAGGAAATGAGAGGGATCATCATGGCTGAAATGACTGAAAGCAAAAACTTTATCCACGCATTCATCGACGAGGACATCGCCCCCGGCGGGCAGTTTGCGGGTCAGACCGTCCATACCCGGTTTCCGCCGGAACCCAACGGCTATCTGCATATCGGCCACTGCAAGGCGCTGATCATCGACTTCGGCACCGCCGAGAAGTACAATGGCCTGTGCAACCTCCGCATGGACGACACCAACCCCACCAAAGAGGACGTGGAGTTTGTGGAGGCCATCAAGGAGGATATCCACTGGCTGGGCTTCGATTGGGGCGACCGCTTTTACTACGGCTCCGACTATTTTGAGAAGGACTACGAATATGCGGTGGAGCTGATCAAGAAGGGGCTGGCCTACGTCTGCGAGCTGACGCCGGAGCAGTTCAAGGAGTACCGGGGCGACCTGAATACCCCTGCCGTTTCCCCTTACCGCGACCGCCCCATTGAGGAAAGTCTGGACCTGTTCGCCAGAATGCGCGCCGGAGAATTTGAGGACAACCGTTATACCCTCCGCGCCAAGATCGATCTGGCTTCCGGCAACTTCAATATGCGCGACCCGGTCATCTATCGCATCCGTCATATGCACCACCACCGTCAGGGAGACAAGTGGTGCATCTATCCCATGTACGACTTTGCACACCCCATTCAGGACGCGCTGGAGGGCATTACCCATTCTCTGTGCTCTCTGGAATTTGAGAACCACCGTCCTCTTTATAACTGGGTGGTGGAGCATGTCTCCGTGCCTCATCATCCCCGGCAGATCGAGTTCGCGAGACTGGGCATCGACCACACCGTGCTCAGCAAGCGGAAGCTGAGAGCGCTGGTGGAGAACGGCTATGTTTCCGGCTGGGATGACCCCCGGATGCCCACCCTCTGCGGCCTGCGCCGCCGGGGCTATACCCCCAAGTCCATCCGCAACTTCTGCGAGCGGGTGGGCGTGGCCAAGTCTCCCAACACCATTCCCTACGCATTCCTGGAGTTCTGCCTGCGGGAGGACCTGAACGAGACCGCCCAGCGGGTCATGGCGGTGCTGAAGCCTGTGAAGCTCACCATCACCAACTATCCCGAGGGCAAATCCGAGATGGTCACCGTGGAAAATAACCCCAACCGTCCCGAGGACGGCACACGGGAGGTCAGCTTCTCCCGGCACCTGTGGATCGAGCAGGACGATTTCCTGGCCGAGCCGATCCCCAAGTACAAGCGCCTGTATCCCAATGGGCCGGAGTGCCGCCTGAAGGGCGCGTACCTCATCACCTGCACCGGCTGCGTCAAGGATGAAAACGGTAACGTGGTGGAGATTCTGGCCACCTACGATCCCGAAAGCCGGGGCGGCGACCCCGCCGACGGCCGGAAGGTCAAGGGCGCGACCATTCACTGGGTGGATGCGGAGAACTGCTGCGACGCGGAGGTCAGACAGTATGACAATCTGTTCAACGACCCCGACCCCGACGCGGCGGGCAAGGATTTTCTGGCCTGTTTGAACGACAAGTCTCTGGAAGTTCTCACCGGCTGCAAGGTCGAGTCCGGCCTCCGGGACGCCAAGGCGCCCGCTTCCTATCAGTTCATGCGTCTTGGCTACTTCTGCCCGGACAGCAAGGACTGCGCACCCGGCCATCTGGTGTTCAACCGTTCCGTCAGCCTGAAGGATTCCTTCAAGCCGGGAAAGTAATTCCTCATAGTATTGAAAATCCCGCTGCAATGAGCGGGTCGTATCAGACAGTTAACAGGCACAGTAGGTTAATCTACTGTGCCTGTTCCTGTATAATTTAATGTAATGTGAGTACCCCCTGCCTCTCCCTATGGGAGAGGTGGCCGAGCGAAGCGAGGACGGAAAGGGGAAACAGGGGGGCAAAGCCCTCTCAGCCACCTTCGGTGACAGCTCTCCCAGAGGGCGAGCCAAGTGGAGTACCTCTCCAAAAAGTATTTGTTATTTTGCAAAGTACGCTTGACAAATTATGCAAAGCGTGCTATACTTTACTTGCAAAGTTAACTTAGCATTTTTCCTTGCGGACGCGCGGGGAAATCAAAGGAGTGTATATGAAAACGAATATCCGCGAACTGCGAAAGAAGAACAAGCTGTCTCAGGAGGAACTGGCGGACGCCGTGGGGACTACCCGGCAGACCATTACCTCGATTGAGGTAGGGAAGTACACTGCCTCGCTGCCTCTGGCGTACAAAATTGCCCACTATTTCGGGCTGACCATCGAAGAAGTGTTTGACTTCTCGGATTTGGAGGAATAAACTATGGAAACCTATCGTGAAAAACTCAAATTGCAGAATGTGGTTTTTGCCATCGGGTGCGTCGTGCTTGCCCTGTTCTCCGTACTGGGCTTTCTGGGCGAAGCCGGAGTCGTGAAGCTGGCGCCGTCCGTCGGAGACGGTCACTGGCAGTCCCGGTGGCGCGGCTTCATTTCCGGCGCGAGCTTCGGCATTCTGGCGATGCTGCTGTTCGGCCTGATCCGGAACCTCCGCGCTCTGAAGGATGAGAAAAAGCTGAAACAGCAATATGTTAAGGAAGGTGACGAGCGCCAGAAGCAGATTTATACCAACGCCCTGTGCGCTGCCATGCGGGCAACCCTGATTCTGGGACTGGCGGCGGTTATCGTGGCGGGGTATTTCAGCATGACCGTCAGCCTTACGCTGCTGGTAACAGTCTTATTGGTCAGTCTGATGACCCTGGCATTCAAGCTGTATTTCGGCAAAAAATATTGAGACAGTGGGAAAATCCCGCTTTAACGTGCTTTGGTTCTTCCGACAGGGGGAGTCAAAGCACGTTTTTGAATCGCGTGGTTCCGGCCTGAGTGCCGGAATGCCCGCCTGCAAAAGTTAGCGAATGCTAACTAATAAAGGAGAAATAAGGGAAATTGCTGAAAAAAGATGGGAAAATGCTGGACATTTGCATGGAGCGTATGGTATAATCCAATGGTGGTCGTTTGCGTATAAACGGACAACAAAACGATAAGAAGGTGGTATTTGGTGGACTATACCAAGTATGTGTTGAAAAACAGGGATGAGCTGGAAGGCTTGCTTGCCGGGAAGGATAACTTCTTTGTTGTCGCCTGCAACAAGTGCTTCAAGGAGTTCAACACGACCGAAGAGCCGGAGTGCGACAGCTTTGCGGCCATTGCCGAGGAGCAGGGCAAGCACATCACCGGTACGGTAAAAGTGGACTTCTTGTGCAATAAGGTTCAGACCGAGAAGAAGCTGGCAGGTATCGTACCCGAAGGCACTGAGAACGTGGTCGTCATTTCCTGCGGTCTGGGCGTGCAGACCGTGGCGGATCTGGAGTCCGTTCCCGTGTTTACGGCAACCAATTCCCTCAATTACACCGGCCATCATGGCATGGCCCTGACGAAGAAGACCTGCGGCGCCTGCGCCCAGTGCTATCTGAACGTCACCGGCGGCATCTGCCCCATCGTGGACTGCTCCAAGAGTCTGGTCAACGGCCAGTGCGGCGGCGCGAAGAACGGCAAATGCGAGATCGACCCCAAGAAGGACTGCGCATGGGAAAAGATTTACCAGCGTCTGGAAAAGCAGGGTCGTACCAAGGAATTTCTGGATCAGCCCATTCAGCTGCGGGACTACTCCGTGACCAATGTGGACGAGATCAAGGCTTATGTAGCCGAGGCGCGTGCCAAGCGGTACGAGGGCTTCTACGGCGGCGTCCATCCCACGGAGAATAAGGAGTTCACGGAGCACCTTGCGCTTCAGAAATTCCCCGAACCCGGTACCGTTATCATTCCTCTGGCCATGCACATCGGCGCACCGGCGAACCCCGTGGTTCAGCCCGGTGACACCGTGAAGGTGGGTCAGCTCATCGGTGAGCAGGCGGGCTTCATCAGCGCCCCCGTGCATTCCAGCGTCAGCGGCACGGTCATCGCGGTGGAACCCCATACCCATCCCAACAAAGGCCCCGGCATCATGAGTGTCGTCATCAAGAACGACGGCAAGAATACGCTGCACGAGTCCGTAGTCCCCAACAAGCCTCTGGAAGAGCTGACCCCCGACGAGATCGTCGAAATTGTCAAGGAGAAGGGCATCGTGGGTATGGGCGGCGCAACGTTCCCCACTTACGTAAAGCTGAAGCCCGGCAAGCCCATCGACGCCGTGCTGATCAACGGCTCCGAGTGCGAGCCTTACCTGACCGCTGACCATCGGGTCATGCTGGAATTCGCCGACGACATCGTGTTCGGTCTGCGTGCCATGATGAAGGCCGTCAGCGCGCCGGAAGGCGTCATCCTCATTGAGGACAACAAGCCCGACGCCATCGCCCTGATGGAAGAAAGGGTCGCGCCTTACGACAACATCCGCGTCTGCGCCGCTAAAACCCAGTACCCCGAGGGCGCTGAAAAAATGCTCATCAAGAAGGTCATGGGCCGTCAGGTTCCCAGCGGCAAGCTGCCCGCCGACGTTGGCTGCGTGGTAAGCAACACCTCCACCGCCAAGGCCATTTCCGACGCCATCCAGAAGGGTCTGCCTCTGGTGGAGCGTGTGGTCTCCGTCACCGGCGAGTTCATCCGCAATCCCGGCAACTACATCGTCAAGCTCGGCACCAACGTGCAGGAGATCATCGATCACTGCGGCGGCATCACCGGCGACGACGTGGTGCTGAAAATGGGCGGCCCCATGATGGGCGCTCCCATCAAGGACACCAATGTGCCCATTATCAAAGGCTCCAATGGCATTATCGCCATTGCCGCCGATCACACCGAGGAGAAAGAATGCATCAAGTGCGGCCGCTGCATGGACGTATGTCCCATGGAGCTGGCGCCTCTGGATATCTACAAGTACGCCCAGCTGGGTGACGCGGAGACCCTGCTGAAGCTGAACGTGATGGACTGCTTCTCCTGCAAGTGCTGTGAGTACATCTGCTCTTCCAAGATTCCTCTGGTTTCCAAGATCAACGCTGCCAAGGGCCTGGTCATGCCCTTGCTGAAGAAGAAGTAAGGGGGACGAACACTTATGTTAATGACAAAACTGAAATCCGAAGAGGTCATCGGCTCCCTGACTTCCGGCAAGGTCTTCATCATCAACTGCCACGGCTGTAAGGAAGTCGGCTTCCCCGAGGAGGAAGCCAAGGCTCTGCAGAAGAAGCTCCAGGAGGAGGGCAAGGTCGTGGGCATTCTCACCACCGACTACGTCTGCAATCCCGATGAGCTGGCGCTGCGGCTGCGCGCCCCCATGGCGAAGATCGCCGAGGCGGATGCCGTGCTGGTGTTCTCCTGCGGTGTCGGCGTGCAGACCATCTCCCAGATGCTGGAGGACAAGCCGGTCTACGCCTGCTGCGACACCATCGAGCTGCCCGGCTTTCAGGGCGTGACCCCGCTGGAATACGACTGCGGCCAGTGCGGCGAGTGCTTCCTGAACCTGACTGGCGGCATCTGCCCCATCACCGCCTGCTCCAAGAGTCTGGTGAACGGCCCCTGCGGCGGCACCAAGAACGGCAAGTGTGAGGTCAACCCCGCCATGGACTGCGGCTGGGAGCGCATCATTCAGCGTCTGAAGGCTCAGGGTCGTCTGGATGTTCTGCGCTGCCCCACCCAAATGCACGATTTCAATACCGACGAGGCTACCAAGTCCGCCAAAGAATCTGAATAATCAGGAGTGTATAGAATTATGAGAATTACTGAACTGTTTGACAACGGTGAGTTTGTGGTTTCTGCCGAGGTCGGCCCTCCCAAAGGAATTCATATTGACGGCATGGTAGAGGAAGCGAAGAAGTACCTCACCGGCGTCCATTTTGTCAACGTTACTGACAACCAGTCCTCCGTCATGCGCCTCGGTTCCCTCGCCACCTGCAAGGTGCTGAAGGATGCCGGACTGAACCCCATCTTCCAGCTGACCTGCCGCGATCGGAACCGTATTGCTCTGGAATCCGACCTGCTCAGCGCCGCCATGCTGGGGATCGACAACATCCTCTGCCTCACCGGCGACCACACCAAGCTGGGTGACCATCCGCAGGCCAAGCCCGTGTTCGATCTGGATTCCGTGTCTCTGCTGCATACCGCCAGCCTGCTGGAAACCGGCAAGGATCTGGGCGGCAACGACTTGGTTGGCGAGCCCCCCAAGTTTGCCAAGGGCGCTGTCGTGTCCCCCTGCTCCGACTCCGTGGACGCACAGCTGGTGAAGATGGAGCGCAAGGTCAAGGCCGGCGCCGAGTATTTCCAGACGCAGGCCGTGTTTGAGCCCGAGAAGTTCATCAAGTTCATGGAGGCCGCCAAGCAGTTTGGCAAGCCCGTTCAGGTGGGCATCATCATTCCCAAGTCCGCCGGTATGTGCAAGTTCATGAATAAGAACGTTGCCGGTGTCCACATCCCCGACGAGCTGATCGCCGAGCTGCAGGCCGACAAGGAGAAGACCAAGGCCGGTATCACAGGCGTGGAGATCGCTGCCCGCATCATCCGGGAGTGCAAGCCCTACTGTCAGGGTGTCCATATCATGTCTCTGGGCTGGGAGTCCAAGGTTCCCGCTCTGCTGGAGCAGGCCGGTCTGTAATAGGGGACTGCCCACAAAATTGGTTAAGCAAGGAGCTTGCCGCCTGTGCTGCACAGGCGGCAGGTTTTTTCTGTCAATTCGCTTTTAAAAGAGAAAAAATACCCTTTATTCGCATGAAAATACAGCCTGAATACGACAGAAGCCCCCAACTTTACCGTCACTTTGCTGAATCTTAGCCGGAATATGAAATGCACCAATGGCAATTTTTCACAAATTCTTAATGGAATCTTAAGCTAATTTGCCATCTTGATTTCCGGAGGTCAGGTGCATATACTGTATCCATGACAGGATCTGTCAAAAAACACCGCTAAAAGAAGGGAGATTCGTAATTCTATGACAGGTATTGGACTTATCATCGTATTCGTTCTTGCCATCGCGCTGATGATCTACTCCATCAGCAAGCTGAAAATCCATCCGTTCCTCTCCATCATGGCCATTTCTCTGATTTTTGGCCTGATCGCCGGAATCCCTCTGGTTAACACCACGGACGCCGACGGCAATACCGTCAGCGGCATTGCAAACGTCATCGGCGCCGGCTTCTCCGGCACGTTCTCCAGCATCGGCATCGTTATCATCTTTGGCGCTCTGGTCGGCACCCTGCTGGAAAGCACCGGCGCGGCTCTGAAGATGGCCGACTGCGTCGTCAAGCTCGTGGGTGAGAAGCATCCCGAAATCGCCATTGAGCTGATGGGCTGGATCGTCTCCATCCCCGTGTTCTGCGACAGCGGTTTCGTCGTCCTGAACCCCATCCGTAAGGCTATGACCCGCCGCACCGGCACATCCAGCGTTGCGATGTCCGTTGCCCTGTCCATGGGTCTTTACATCAGCCACTGCTTCATTCCTCCCACGCCCGGCCCCATCGCGGCTGCCGGTACGCTGGGCTGCGGCGATAATCTGCTGCTGGTCATGGGTCTAGGCGCTCTGTGCTCCATTCCTCCGCTGGTCGCCGGTTATTTCTTCGCAAAGTACATTGGCAAGAAGGTCAAGGCTGCTGACGACATCACCGACAATGAGAACGTCAAGACCTACGAGCAGCTGGTTGCCGAGTTCGGCAAGCTGCCCAACGCATGGCTGGCCTTTGCTCCCATCGTCGTTCCCATCATCCTGATGGGTCTGGCTTCCGCTCTCTCCATGGCCGGTGTCAAGGCTGACTTCATCAGCTTCCTGGGTACTCCCATCATCGCTCTGGCCGTTGGCTGCATCATCGCCATTATCGACCTGTTCGCCGCGCACAAGGGTAAGGACTTCTACAAGCTGACCGACGACACCCTGAAGACCGTTGGTCCCATCCTGTTCGTTACCGCCGCCGGCGGCGTTCTGGGCAAGGTCATCGCTTCCTCCGACATGGTCAACTACATCAAGGCCAATGCGGAAGTTTTCGAGAGCGTCGGCATCTTCTTCCCGTTCCTGCTGGCCGCGATTCTGAAGTCCGCACAGGGCTCCTCCACCGTCGCCATCACCACCACCGCCGGTATCGTGGCCCCTCTGCTGCCGGTTCTGGGACTGGACTCTCCCGCACGGGCTTGCCTGACGGTTATCGCCATCGGCGCAGGCGCCATGACGGTGTCCCACGCCAACGACTCCTACTTCTGGGTCGTCACCAACTTCGGCGAAATGACCCCGCAGGATGGCTACAAGACCCAGACCCTCGGCACGCTCGTGATCGGCATTGCGTCCATTATCGGCGTGTTCATCGTCTCCCTGTTCCTGCACTAAGATTCAAAATCCTGAAAGGGACGGGTTTACCCGTCCCTTTCTTAATATGAAACATGGCGAAACGGAAGCGGCTCAGCAGTTCCCGTTTCCAAAGGAGGATTCCCTATGCAAACTTTAAGACAGGATGCGCAGACCATCATAGACCGTGCGCTTGCCGACGCAATGCCGGATTCCGCGGTGCGCCGCGCATTGGAGCACTTTCGCAGACCGTCCGGACGTCTCGTTCTGATCGCCGCCGGTAAGGCCGCGTGGCAGATGGCGAAAGCCGCCTACGACGTTCTGGGTACCGACGTCAGCTGCGGCGCGGTCATTACAAAATACGACCATGTAAAGGGAGCAATCGGCACGCTGGAGCTTTTCGAGGCCGGACACCCTGTCCCGGATGAAAATTCCTACCGTGCGACCGCCCGCGCCCTCGAGCTGGTCAGCGGCCTGACGGAAAACGACACGGTGCTGTTCCTGCTCTCCGGCGACGAGCAGTTGGTGGCGAAGCTCATGCGTCAGCTCACCGAGGACGGCGCCTACGAGGTGCCGGAGGAGCTGAAGGAGAAGATCCAGTCCCTCTTCTGGGCGGGCTGCTGCGGCGACGCCGAGACGAAGCAGACCATCGGAAAGG
>ENA-OROD01000427-OROD01000427.1-human-gut-metagenome-genome-assembly--contig:-NODE-427-length-41890-cov-6.550807_pt1 | contig 41890 bp, 41 predicted proteins | sample MGYA00242123_ERZ509038 | MGnify/ENA primary metagenome ERZ509038 (study PRJEB26280, sample SAMEA2338719) | human gut metagenome | biome: human gut; feature: human-associated habitat; material: faeces... | reverse complement strand
TATTAACACATCGGGCATTGTAGAACATTTTTCGTTCTCTTTGCCCTCTTTTTTTCCCACCATTCCACAATCTTTGACGTAGAACGCGTAAGTTTCCGCGATATGTGGGAATTTTGGGCAAAGAACCACAAATCAAGGCGTGTATTAACTCTTTGGGACGCTTGCGACGAATATCTGCGTGATATGCGCAAGACTGAAAAAGCCAAGCCCGAACATATAAGGCACGTCCGACGCGTCTTGGAAGTTCTTGTTGAATCATTTGGCGATAGGTTCCTGCAAGATATAAGCCGCAATGAGTTGGAAAATTGGCTAAAATCTCTAAAATTTGCTCCAGTCACAGTAAAAAATTGGAGATCCAATATAACTGCCGCTTGGAACTGGTTTGAGAAAAACGAACTAATTGAAAAGAACATAGCCAAGGGACTTGAATTGCCCAAGATTGAAATGGGCGAGATTGGAATACTAACTGTGGAGGAAACGGAGAGATTGTTCCGAGCAAATGAAAAGATAGATCCAGAAGTCTGCGGCTTAATGGCACTGGGGCTATTTGCTGGAATGAGAACTTCCGCAATTCCAAGAGTTGACTATAATGAAATTACAATGCGGCAAGGAATTTTAACGCCCGCTGAAAAGACCAAGAAAAACCGCAGAAACTATATAGAAAATCTCCCAGACAATCTTTGGGCTTGGTTGGAACGGACGCCAAAGTCTGCCTTTGGGCGGTGTGAACGCAAGTGGAAGAAACGCCGAGAGAGTGCCCTGCGCAGAGCGGGATTGCTCGTGAATGGGAAACAGTTAAAAACTCCAGACGAGAATGGCAAATTCCCACAAAAGAGAATCCCGCCCCACAATGCTTTCAGACACAGTTTCGCAAGCTACCACGTCGCATGGAAAAGAGACTTCCAAGATACGGCTTTGATAATGTCACATAAAGGCACAGATATACTCTTTAAACACTACCGAGGAGTAGCGACTAAGGAAGATGCCGAGAGGTTCTTCAATATCTATCCAACTGGATATAATATCGATTAGTGAAAAACTATAATTCTTTCCTTTTTAGGCGGAATTCCGATTTCAAAATTTCATTTACTTTATCTATTTCAAATCCGTCGGGTCATTTCATATCATTCGGATAAGCTTGGAAATCGTATACCCATTTGTGCATTTTTGAATACTCTTTGTTCTTGGGATTATTGATTACTTTGCAAAAATGTTCAAATCCCTCAATTGAACCGACATCTTCGGGCGGACAAGTTCCCTTACCGTCGATACATAACACAGGATTCTCTTCTACTGCATTGTAATTAGCATCTTCGAGCGTGATTTTGTGCTGCCAATAATCACCCATATCGTAATTATAAATAAACGAATCCTCTTTTTTTGTGACAAAGGTATTTAGCTTTAAGTTACCTTCAGGTAAGGTATTTTCGCTAGTGGCATCTGCGTAGGCATTGTTTGGTAGAAATATTAGTTTGCCGAATTTAAACTCGTGCATATGTGAATTTCTCCATCCCATTACCATTTGTATTGCGATATGTAATCTGCATAACGAAATATTGGAAGGCACATAGAAGCTACGCCATACAGGAATTTTTGTATGCATTAACTTTATTTTCAGGAGAAAGCAGGCCTTTTGTATTGTTGTCACAAAATATATCCTTCTATCTATGGTGATTTACAGTCAATATTTATAAGTAAAGAATATTTTAGAAATAATTTTCCACCGCGAATTTAAACTGTTCTATAAAGATCTTTTTGAAGGGGGTAATGTTGTTTTGCTCATAAAATACCAACATCGCCTTTTTGTAATCAATAGAATCCACAGTTCTAAACGAGAGCGGACACGATTTATTGGCAATTAAAAGCGCGTTGCTTACTATTCTCGCCGTACGTTTATTCCCATCGGCAAAGGGCTGAATATACGATATAAGTAGCAGTGAAAGAAGCGCTTTTTCGAATACACTTTTGCGCGAATTTACCAGACTACAGGCGGATTGCATTGCTTCTTTTATTTGAAAATCATTATCGAGAGGGCGATAATTTGTTCCGGTAATGCCGACTCTGTTTGTACGTATGTTTCGGTTGACATTTAAATCTCTCACAAGAATGCTGTGAATATCCTCTATTGCGGAAACGGAGAGCGAATTGAGATAATCGGGTGTATCAAGTATAAATCTTAAAGCCGCTTTATGATTTAACAGCATAATAGCTTCCTCTCTTGTTTTTCCCTTAGCCTCTTGACGCTCTTTCAAAAGACGCTCAGCTTCGAGCAACGAATAAGTATTACCTTCTATCTGCGATGATTTCCAACTTAAATCAATTCCCAAGCGTTCCATTTCCTCATCGTATTCTTGTTGGGCCAATTTTGCAATATTGGCAGTAAAAGCCTGTTGCAAATGCGACAATTCATTCTGTTCCAAATCTGAAAATATATCTATAGATGGAAGTAGCTTGTCAATCAGGTCAAAATTAAAAGATGTTTGGACGATGCGCTCATCTATTTCTTCCTTAAAGTAGGCATCAACATCAAATGACATCAATAAGTGGGCTTTGGGCGTTATGGAATATCTTGAAGCGCGACCCTTGCCGCTTGATAAAATTAGATTGTTTTTAATTGCCCCAGCCAATATACGCTTTAATGTGGCAAGACTCGGTAAATTTGTTAGATGTGCTTCGATATCGCTCCTTGAGGAATTTGGATTAAAGTGCAAGTATTGAAGAATTTCATCTAATGTTTTTTCGCTATAAGTATATTTTCGGCTCATAAAACTCAAATTATTACAACTAATCGGCTCATTGCGAGCCAAAAAATATAGAAAAGCAGTCAATTATGAGCCGGAAATTTTGCGTGTTAGCATTATCTATCTCGATAATAATATTTTTTCGGATACGTCTATTAGCTATCTTGCGAATACAGCCTTTTTAGATTTAAGATTCTATTTTATCAATCCCTTGTTTAATAAAGCCGCTCTAACAGCCTTGGCCCCAAACTTGGGGTTTGAGAGCACTTCTTTTCCGTAAAGTTCCTTTATATAATTTGCGCAATACGCCATCGAAGATTGGGCAAATATTATCACATCTGATGACTCGGCGGGTTCCTTAAGCTCTTTTGCCATTAGGGATTTAAATGTTTCTTTATCCAGTCCAAATCCCCCGTCTACAAGAACAGAACGCACCTCTATATGCTTTCCCATTTCCCTCGACTTTCTTTCTAAGGTTCTCCCGATTGGACCTATTGCGCTTGGGAAAGTTGCAACAACGGTAATTTTAGATCCCTTCCGTACAGCTTCTCTGCACATTTCCTCGTTTATATCGATTAACGGCACCCCCATAAAGGCAGATATATCGCGCATAGCATAAGCGATATCAGCAACAGATGAACATACGCTCAAAACGACATCAGCTCCGGATTTTACTTGCTCAAGATAGATTGCAGCATACTTTGCCGCAGGCTTTTGCCCCACATAGCCTTCGGCAACTATCTCTTTAAATATGGAAGCTTCCTCACAGGTGATAAGTTCTATATTTGAACTAAGTTCATCTCTTACGGCACGTTCTACGTCTGATTTTAGTTGCGGAGTTGTCACTGTATAAAGAATAGCGACTTTGGCCTTGGGTTGAGTGTCGGCTACAAGGGTATACGGCAAAAGCGAAGCAATCCCAAACAGGGTAAAGAAGATATATGAATATGAACGCATGGTATTCTTGAACATAATGAGATTAGTAGGAATTTTGTCGCGTAGTTTTTGGCTGATTAAGCAAGCGTTAAATCTATTGGAGTATAGTACAAGTTTATGTTTCCCACTCAATCTTTTTCTAATCCGGAAATCCAATCGATAAGCAAAAGTTTTCATGATTATCTGTTGATTATAAAATCGATAAGATCCCCTCAAAATACAACGGCTACAAGCCCTCTGACGGCTTTTCTTGGAACGACCCGGACGTTCAAACGGGTGTGAGAATGCCAGTAAAGCCCCAAATTTGGAGCTAAAGGAATATCTGGGGGCTTTATTCAGGCCGGGTGATACGGTAAATTTTGTAGTAAGCTCGTTTGAAAAGGACGGAAAATTCCTGCCAAGTGGTAAAGGCGTCAACAAGTCTTTTGAAGAACTTATCAAAGCCTGCGACATTTACGAGGACATAGGCTACATTCCTGGCGATTGGAATCCCAAGGCGGGAGCTTGGGCGCGAATCAACCCGATGTCGGGAGAAGGTTGCAAGAATTCCGATGTAGAGGAGTTCAGGCATTGTTTAATCGAATCCGACTCCCTGCCCAAGGAGGAACAATTAAGAAAGATATACGAATTAAATCTGCCGTGTTCTGCTCTTGTCGATTCTGGAGGAAAGTCGATTCATGCCATAGTAAAAATCGACGCGGGAAAAGACGAAAAGCTCTATCGGGAGCGGGTATCCAAACTTCACGAGTTTCTTGCAAAAAACGGTTTTCCGTAGATAAGGCCTGCAAGAATGCAAGCCGCCTATCGCGAATTGCCGCCGTCACCAGAGATGGAAAGCGGCAAAGGCTAATTGCCGTAAATATTGGTATGCCATCTTATCAGCAATGGCAGGATAATTGGGAACTTTTAGATATACGTTCAAATACGATTGATGACTTTTGGAACGCAAACGCCAACGATATGTCGGACTGTCTATTGGGATTTCGCTTCTTGTGCACGGAGTGTCCTTGGCTAATTATAGCTGCTTCTGGTATTGGAAAGTCGGTATTAGCAATGCAGATGGCAATTCTATTCGCCACTGGGAGAGATTTGTGGAAATTAAAACCGCACAAGGCAAGAAAGGTTGTTTTAATTCAAGCTGAAAATAACTTCTTAGACCTTGTAGAGCCTGCTCAATCTATCACTCGTATATTGGGACTTTCAGAAACTGAAAAAGCAGACTTGCGAAAGAATTTTAGAGTTATCTCCGACGACACACATTCGGGAGAAGGCTTTGTAAGATTACTTTCAAGTATATGCGACAGATATAAACCTGAAATAGTCATAGTTGACCCATTGATGGCCTATATTGGAGGAGAAATTTCCAAGCAAGAAGTATGCACAAAATTCTTCCGCAATGGAATAAATCCCGTAATCCACAGGCATAATATAGGCTTAATTGTACTTCACCATACAGGTAAGCCAAGGAGTAAAGATTTAAAGAAAATCTGTATAAGGAATATACCTCTTTGAAATCAAGAGAGTTAGAAGAATTACCTCGTTTTCGGGTAATGAGTTGGCAACCGTTCTAATTGCCGTGGTCTGCATCGCTTTGCTTGTTCGGGAAACTCTTACGGTACAAAGGTATGAAAAATATTCAGACTGAAAGGATCATTCCAAAAATTATTTTAGTCAGAATATTGAGCATTCATCCTTATGCAGTCTTGGTTGGAAGCAATTAACGAACAAGGAAGCCACGGTAAAGGCAACTCCTACTCCTACCACGCCTGCCCATCCGTAATGTTGCCAAAACAGACCTGAAACGAACGTACCAGCAGAACCGCCCAGAAAGTAGATGGTCATATAAACGGTATTGACTCGGTTGATGGCGGATGCGTCAAGGGAGACCACGCTGGTCTGATTTGACAAATGGATGCATTGCATTCCTGCATCAATCAAAAGGATGGCGATTATCATCCACAAGTAGCTGTCATTTCCAAAAAATGCCAACAACCATGCAGCCAAGATAACACATCCCCCGACAATGGAGAAGAACCTTACGCCGTACTTCTGGACATAGTCGCTAATGAATACAACCGAAGACGCACCTGCCAATTCGCACAAACCGAGTGCCCCGATAATATCGTCATCCGCAAAGAATGGCTCTTGCTTCATCCGGAAAGCAAGGCAACTCCACAACGCAAAGAACGAGCCATAAGCCAATGCCGCCCTCAACGAAGCGATACGCAAGTACGGGTATTTGGCAAGCAGACGCAACAAGGATTTCATCAGACCCGCATAATTTTCACGTGAACGAGCAGGCAGAACGGGAAGCATCTTGTAAATCATAAGAAAGCATCCGAGCATAAACACACAAGCCACAAAATAGACGGAACGCCATCCCCACATATCAGCCATGAAACCACTTAACACCCGTGAGCCGAGAATGCCTATGAGCAGACAGGACTGTATAATCCCCACGTTGCGTACCTTGTGTGCTGGTGCTGAATGGAAAGACACTAACGGGATGAAGAACTGTGGCATGACCGAAGATGCTCCGGCAAGCAAGGATGCGCCCCACACCCAATAGATGTTAGGGGCAAGTGCTATGGCAAGCAATGCGCACGATGAAATGATATAATTGGTCAATATCAGCTGCTTTCGTGAAACCAAATCGCCAAGCGGAATGACAAACACAAGTCCGACTACATAACCTATCTGGGTCAATGTCGCAACCATGCTGGCAGAAAAGTCGCTTACCCCAAAATCCTTTGCCATGCTGCCCAACAAAGGCTGGTTGTAGTAGCAGTTGGCAACGGAAAGCCCGGTAGCGACTGCCAGCAGAGCCAGCAGAGGTGGCGGAATGCCTTGGTTCTCCCTCAATTCATACTTCATCTGGTGCCTCCTTTCAATATGACACGACTTTCAACCCTATCAACGACGCGATGAGCGTGAACAGGAAGAAAAGCCGTATGGGAGTGGTCGGCTCTTTGAAAACGAATATCCCAATCAAGACCGTGCCGACCGCTCCGATACCCGTCCAAATGGCGTATGCCGTGCCCAAAGGCAAAGTCTGAACCGCTTTGGCAAGTAATGCCATACTCAATACCGTGGAAGCCAAGAAACCGCTTCCCCACAGATAAAAACCAATACCTGATGCCTCTCTCGTTTTTCCCAAGCAGAATGTAAGGCTTACCTCAAACAATCCTGCCAAAAATAAAATTATCCAATTCATACCTATGATTTGTTAAATTCGGGTGCAAAAGTAAGCAAGTAACTTCTAACCGTTTTTTTTACATTTGGTAAAAACGGATTTTGCATTTGACAAAAAACAGCCGTTAGCAGCTGTTTCTGTGCGCTATTTTATAATTTTGTACCACAACAAAATGACTTATGGATATAAAGGAAATCATCAACCAGAGATATGCCATGCCGGATGCGTCTTTGGACAAGTTGCGGCAATGCCTGACGGAAGTCTCATACCCTTGAGATTGGCGGTTCGAGTCCGCTCCCTGCTCTCACTCTCTCAGAGGGGGGCATCAAAGGAATCTATTAAACGCCGAGGAACGGCAGGGACGTTCGGCAGACCCGTTTCTTCTTGCGAATGGATTTTTTGAAAAGTTCCACATAAAAGTATAAATGAGACCCGCAAACCCTCTATTTTGCTAAGATTGGGGGCTTTTTTATAAGTGGAACTTTGGTGGAACTTATGTGGAACTTTTGACAACTTCCGCTTTTTATATGGAAGAAAACATCGGACAAAAGATATTAAGCAAAGACCTTGAAAATATAGTAAAAAAGGTCGCTTCGGGAAAGACTCTTACGAGTACGGAACGCGCCATAGTGGAAAAGGCTTATGGCCAAAAAGAAGAATCTGTGAAGTATGCCGAAACTACAACCGAGCTTGCGGATATTCTCGGTGTAGCAAGACAGACTATAAATAAATGGCGAAAAATAAAAGGCTCTCCCAAACCCTGTTCTGACGGCAGGCACAATGTGGCAAAGTGGCGGGATTTTGTAAGGAAGCACGACTTAAAAGAGCCAGACGCTCCCGAAGATGAGGAGTTAAAAACCCGCAAGCTATTGGCGGAGGTAAAGCAAGCGGAAATCAAACTCAAGGTAATGGAAGGAACGTATGTTGCCATTGAGAAGGTTCGCGAAGTATGGACCGCCCATATAGGACAAGTACGGCAAATCTTGGAAAGCAGATTTTTAAACGAGCTTCCGCCAATTCTTACAACCCTCGATGCAGTACAAATTCGGGAGAAATTGCAGGAGGTACTCGACGAGACTTACAAGGCAATCTCTATCGCCGCAGACTCGATAAAGGAACCAGTAGATATAGAAGATTAGATTTATATTGAAACCAAGAAATTTAGTATTTTATAGTTAAGATATGAAGAAATTTTTATCTATAATTTTTATTATATTTGTTTCAGTAATTTTATCTTTTGCGGCAAATATAGATGAATTAAAGAAAGCCGCCGAACAGGGAGATGCTGATGCACAATGCAATCTTGGCCTTTGTTACGCTTTTGGTTACGGAGTAGAGAAAAATCTAAGCGAAGCTGTTAAGTGGTGGCGAAAAGCCGCCGAACAGGGATATGCTCAAGCGCAATGCAATCTTGGGATTAGTTACGCAAATGGTGACGGAGTAGAGAAGAATCCGACGGAAGCTGTTAAGTGGTATAGAAAAGCCGCAGAACAGGGATATGCTCCAGCGCAATGCAATCTTGGGGTTTTTTACGCATTTGGTAACGGAATAGAGAAAAATCTAAGCGAAGCTGTTAAGTTGTTGCGAAAAGCCGCCGAACAGGGATATGCTCAAGCACAATTCAATCTTGGGATTTGTTACGATTTGGGAAAAGGAGTGGAGAAAAATCTAAGCGAAGCTGTTAAGTGGTATAGAAAAGCCGCCGAGCAAGGAATTGCTCAAGCGCAATGCAATCTTGGGATTTGTTACGCTTTTGGAAAAGGAGTGGAGAAGAATCCGACGGAAGCTGTTAAGTGGTATAGAAAAGCCGCAGAACAGGGAGTTGCTCAAGCGCAATATAATCTTGGGATTTGTTATTACAAAGGGACAGGCATGATACAAAATAATATAAAAGCTTACGCTTGGATTGCAGTGGCGTCCGCAAATGGATATGATGATGCAACAAAGGTCTTGCAGCTTTTAAAAGAAGAAATGACCCCGCTTCAAATTGAGAGAGCTCTTAGTTTGGCTGAAAATTATTCCAAAGGAATTTTTGACGAGACACCAAAAAAGGAGAGCGCTCTAAAAACTGGAAGCGGATTTACAATAACAGCAAATGGGTACATTGTCACAAATTGCCATGTTGTGGAGGATAGTTCCAAAATTACGCTTGTAAGAGAAGGCTTAGAGTATCCTGCAACTATTGTGGCAGTTGATAAAAGTAATGACATTGCAATATTAAAAATTTCTTCAAGCACAATTCCATTACCCTTAATTACAAGTAGAAAGACTAAGATTGGAAATGCTGTCTACTCTATGGGATTTCCGAATGTTCAATTGCAGGGCCTTTCTCCAAAATTTACAAGCGGGCTTATTTCATCTTTGACGGGCTTGCGTGACGATCCCAAACATTTCCAAATAAGCGTTCCGATTCAACCCGGGAATTCCGGCGGTGCATTAGTCGATAATAGGGGCAATGTAATAGGTGTTGTAACTGCAAAATTGAGCCAAAAAGCTGCAATAAATACGACGGGAACTATTGCCGAAAATGTTAACTATGCTTTAAAAAGCTCTTATGTTTTAATATTGCTGGAATCTTTGCCCGAAATTTCCGATAAGTTAATGGATGAAAATAGTAGTGAAATGCCATCAGATAAAATTGCAGAGAAGCTCCAAAATTCCACATATTTTATAATCGCCCAATAATAGTTGAATTTAACGCCAATTCTTACAACTCTCGATGCCGTACAAATTCGGGAGAAATTACAGGAGGTACTCGACGAGACTTACAAGGCAATCTCTATCGCCGCAGACTCGATAAAGGAACCTGTGGAAATTAAGGATTAGACTATTTCTTTTCGTATCCTTCGTAATAGTAGGATTGTTCAATACCCTTAAAAATTACTTCTCTGTTATCGACATCGCTCGTCAAGTTTTCCTTTAGCAAAAATCTTAGTTCCAAGTCGTTTACAGGGCTACGTTCCATTGCCTGCAAATATAGATCTTTATCTACATTTTGCCAATTTACGACCTTGCCTAAATTCTTTTTGAGAATCATGTCTAACCAAATTCTGGTTGAACGTCCATTGCCTTCCATAAAAGGGTGCGCAACGTTCATTTCTACATACTTTGCAATGATTTCTTCGTATGTAGATTCTGGCATTTTTTCGATTTTAGCAAGTGCTTCAGGAAGATATATGAAATTTGCAAATCGAAAGTTTCCCTTTGATATATTCTTTGTGCGAATTTCTCCTGCGAAATCGTAAAGCCCGTCGAAAATGTATTTATGGATTTGTTGTAAACCTTTTAACGTGCCAATTTCGCATTTGGCAATATCTCCTGACTCAAATAAGTTATACGCTTTCTCCAAGCTTATATCATCAATCTTGCTCATTTTAATTTAATGATGTCTTATAGTAAGAATATGGTGATTATTTTCAAGACTATTAGTAGTCCTCTGGGAAAAGCAGAGTGGTTGCGCTTCTGTCCCACTCGGTTATTATCCAAATCCTTCTGCCATCTGGGAGCTTATATTCAGAGAGTAGCCTTTCGTCATTTTTGAGGGCTTCATCATTGCTCTTCCAGTCTTCCTCGCATACGTCATTAATATCCACGAAAGATATGAAGACTTGCTAAGGCATAACTCGTTTCGACGAGCCCGCAGAGTCCGCGAGGAATTGGGACACGGATTTGTATTCGCCGTTCACGGAAAGAATCCCTGCCATACTTTTGATATATTTAACCCTGCGCAACAGGCTAAATGGAGAAAAGAGCACGGAAATACAATTCTTGATTTTGGCGCAGGACACCTTACGGAGACGAATATATTAAATGCCGCAGGATTTGATTGTACCCCTTTTGAACCCTATCATATCGGAGTTTCGGAGATAGACAAAGGTAAGTCTTGGGAAATCTCAAAGAAGTTTTTAGAGGTTGTGGCAAGCGGTAAGGAGTTTACGAGCGTATTTATTTCGAGCGTGCTTAATTCCGTGCCTTTTGCGAAGGATAGAGAGCATATCGTCTGTATTTGCGCTGCCTTGTGTAGGCCATTTACAAAGCTCTACGCTTGCGCCTCAAGCACATCGGAAACTGGATATAGGCAAGTAAATGGCAAGGCCTTCCACAATGAAAGCAATGCGGGAAATATAGCCTTTCGCTTAGAATATGAGTCAGGTATTCGTATTGGAGACTTTCAAGACAAGCCAAAGGTCCAAAAGTACCATACGAAAAAGGAATTTTACGACCTGTTTTATCAGTTTTTTAGAGATGTTAAAATATCGGAGATGAGCGGCAATGTCTGCGCAAAATGCGAAAACGTTAGGCGCATTCCGTGGGAACGCATAGAGGAAGCCTTGCGTTTTGAGTTTGACTTGCCTTACCCTGACAGTAGCCGTATGGGATTGGTTAAGGAAGCAATCACCGCATTTAAACGTCGCTATGATGGGATAGCAGTATGAGCGGAGCGAATTTGCGTAAGGGGCAAAGCCCCTTCTATGGAAGCGATACTATCGCTTTGGTTGATTTGAATTATACGCTTGTGGAAAATTCGCCAAAATGGGGCGCACCGAAAATTTATCCATTCATACGCCAGATCGAACAGGAGACATATCGCCAGTGGCTTGTGGACTTTCTGCGGGACAAGTACGCAATTCTCATTACGGCACGTCCTGCCCGATATAGAGAACAAACCCTTGAAAGGATATTGTCGCAGACTGGTTGGCAACCGCAGGAAGCTTATTTTGCGGAGATTTCCGCCACTCCTCCCGAGATCAAGGAAGACTTGTTGTTGCGTTATATATTCCCGAAACACGGTAGGAATGGAAAGGATTATTTCGGGATAGAAAGCAATCCAAAGACAAGAGCCATGTATTTGTGTTATAATATAGAATCTTTACGGGCAGAAGATTTTAAGACTAAAATAATTTGTCGATAATCTCCTTGACATTATTGAGCATTATTGAGCATATTTATGCCCATGAAAGAAGAAACAATACTGATAAGGGCGAGAGTTGATTCCCGCAAGGTAAAGAAAGCCGAAAAAGTATTCTCGCGTCTAGGGCTGAAAATGTCGGACGCCATAAATATTTTCATTTCACAAGTAGAGCTTAGGGACGATTTGCCTTTTATGGTCACGACAAAACCAGAAAGGTTGTTGTCGAACGAAGAACAAGGAAAAATTTGGAACGAAGCTCTCGGTGAATACTAAACAAAAACCGCAGGCGGGTGAGGTTTGGATCGCAGATTTCGGGATTATTGGGAAAATCCGCCCTGTTCTTGTACTTTATTATCCTACTCCTGAGGATTCAAGAATGCTTGTAATTGTAGCTCCGCTTACGTCGCAAATACGGGGTTGCAATGGAGAAATTGATATTACACATATCAAGTGGTTGCCAAAGCCTTCCGCAATCAATATTCAACGGTTGGCAAGCGTAGATAAGAATTGTCTTTCAAGAAAACTTGGCATTCTACCAACAACAGATTTTAATAATGTAAAATCTGAAATTAAAAAGCTTTTGAATCTCTAATTTTGACACTTGGTCGTCTTGTATGGAACTGCATACAGACGACAAAATTATTTCGAGACAAAGCAACTGGGTATTTGACGAGCACGTCGCGCCCGAATTCGACAAGCACGTTAAAAAGAGTGTGCCGAATTACACCCACGTTCAAGAGCTTGCCGAGACCTTCTCTGATTGGTTTACCTATCCAAGCTCCACGGTAATAGATTTTGGTGCTTCCACAGGCGAGACATTGCGAAGAATAAAACGTCGCCATACAAAGGCGTTAAATATCATCGGCTACGACAATTCTCAAGCTATGATAAATCAGGCGAAACTCAAAGGCATAGACATCACATTCGCAGACCTTGAAAAGCCTTTAGATTTCCCGAATATTTCCTATGCGGTTTCGCTCTATACTTTGCAATTCCTGCGTCCATACGCTCGTAATGCCCTATTGAAGCGTATATACCACTGCTTGGAAAACTGCGGTGGAATGTTCGTAGTCGAGAAAGTACTCGGCTCTACCGCACAAATGCAGGACATCTTACAGCAGCTCTATTGGGAGATGAAAGCAAAGAACGGCTTTAGTTCCGAGCAAATCATAAACAAGGCGAAAGCCCTACGCGGCTGTATGTACCCGAAAACCGTTGCCGACAACGAGGCGGAATTTAAATCAATCGGCTTTAATTCCGAAATCGTTTTCAAGGAATCGCAGTTCTGCGGTTGGCTTTTAACGAAATGAAGCTTAGGGATATTCTCAAGGACGCTTGGACTCCCGCCGACCGCAGAGAACCGTGGCGTTGGTGTGAGGAGCATATAAAGAGCATTCCGTTCTCTCCGATGCCCGGACCTTTCAGAAGCGAAAATTCGCCGTGGATTAGAGAGGTTATGGAAGCTATCGTTGATCCCAAAATCCGCCTTGTTTCGATTATTGCCGCTGTTCAAAGCTCCAAGACGACAAGCCCAGAGCTTACGCTTTGCTACATAATCGCGAACCTGCCCGGACCCTGCTTGTGGCTCGACCAGACGGACGAAGACGCAAAAGACGAATCGGAAAGCCGCCTGCAAAAACTCTTTGAAAGTTGCGAGCCGGTAAAAAAGCTATTTCCCAAGAACAAAAATAAACAGCGCAACTGCACAATCCACTTTTCAAACGGAATGACGCTTTGGTTGTTGGGCGCATACAACAAGACCAACCTCCAACGCCGTTCAATCCGCTGGCTTTTCGGAGACGAAACTTGGCGATGGCCAGTCGGACATATGGCGGAAGCGGAGGCGCGAACTACGGCTTTCGGGTGGCTCGGCAAATGCGTGTTTATGAGTCAGGGTGGAGAGGAAAACGACGATACCCACCGCAAATTTGAAACAACCGATATGCGCGAATGGCACTATAAATGCCCAAAGTGCCAAAAATACATTCCCTACAAATGGGAACACGTCGAGTGGGACGACGATTGCAAAGACGAAAATGGAGAATATGATTTCGCAAAAATCAACCATTCAACGGCGTTAAAATGCCCCGAATGCGGCGAATATTTCGAGGATAGCGACCGAATGAGAAGGCTTCTCAATAAGGACGGCAAATTCATTCCGCTCAATCCCAATGCCGCTAAAGAGAATGTAGGTTTTCACTGGAACGCCTTGGCGAGTATGTCTTGGGGCAAGCTCGCGGAACTATATTTACGGGCAAAGATTGCCGCCCGCAAGGGCGACAGTTCCCTGCTTCAACAGTTTTACCAAAAACGCCTTGCCTTGCCTTGGAAAGAATTTGCCGAAGACTACCGACTGGAAATTGCGTCATCAGGATACAATCAAGGGGAATTTTGGAGCGAGGAAGGAGGCTTCAATTTCAAAGGCGAAATTATATCCCAGCCCTTTGCCGAAAACGAATTCAAGCGAAGCGCGAATGAGCGTTGCGATAGCAACGACCCCGAAGGGGCGAGATGGTTTGCGCATGCAAACACGAGTCAATGTGTCGCGCCATTGCGCATAATGTCGGTTGACGTACAAATGGACCATTTCTACTTGGTAATGCGCTCGTGGAGTCCGCAAGGTTCAAGCCGCCTATTATGGCATGAAAAGGTTTTAACGTGGGAAGACATAGAGGATATTCAAAAGAGATTTTCAATACTGCCAAATCTCGTATTCATAGACGCAGGATATAATTCCTACGAAGTTTATAAGCAGTGCGGTAAGCACCGTTGGATAGCTCTAATGGGAGACAATAGAGCTAATTTTGTTCATAGGCTACCGCAAGGTAAAAGCGTTTTTAGGTTTTATTCTCCAGTCAAAAACATCTTTATATCTCGAGACGTTAAGTGCCGTATGCACTTTTGGAGCAATTTAAATGTAAAAGATACCTTAGCCCGTATCCGAAGGAATCAAAATCCTGAAAATGGAGCGACTTGGGAAGTGCCTACAGATATTTCCGAAGACTATTTAAAGCAAATGGAGTCCGAACACCGCATTAAAAAGGGCAACTCGTGGATATGGGAACAAATTGGCAACCGTCCAAACCACTACCTTGATTGTGAGGCGATGAATTGCGCAGGTGCGCTAATGTTGAAGATAATCGGAAATAACAATCCTTTAGAGTTCTCTTAATTTTTTCTTATATGAAATTCCCCAATCTCGTAAAGATTCTATTATAGGACTTAAACTTGATCCCAACTCCGTTAGCGAATATTCTACTTTAGGAGGAACCTGTGCATAGACTTTACGCTTTAATAATTTGTCATTCTCCATCTCTCGCAAATTTTCAGTAAGAACTTTTTGAGATATATTTCCAATAGATTTTCTCAATTCTCCAAAACGTTTTGTCCCTCCCATTAGGTCACGGAGTATCAACAATTTCCATTTATCTCCAATCAGTGTAAGCGTTGTTTCAACTGGACATGGCGGTAACTCTTTTTTCGTTCTCATATTACAATAGTTTCTTTTGGGTTAGTATAGCACAATATTGTGCCTACTTTACAAAAGTAATCTAATTTCGTATAGTGAAAACATCTTCAAAATATTCAACCCAAAAGAAAGGAAAACTATGAAAAAGATAACGGTAAAGAACTATAATAATGAAAAAGGACAGGAAATTGTCCAAGATGGAAACAAATTCGTCATAAAACCCGTAATTGGGATTGATTCGGCAAAACAGTGTGCAATTCATTTCGTGGAAGTAGAACCTAAGAATTTCGCCTTCAGTTATCATTACCATGAAATGAATGAAGAGGCTTTTTACATTATAAGCGGGCATGGTATTGTCAGAACAAAAGATGGCGATATTGAAGTAAAAGCCGGTGATGTTATTGTATTTCCGACAGGTCCAGAAGGAGCACACTGTATCAGAAATGCCTCTGAGAATGAAAAGCTTGTCTATATTGACTTTGACACAATCAATATCCCGGATTTGGTACATTTGCCGGATATTAAGAAGGTAATGTATACCGGACCATATTCAAACGGCATGTTTGACGAAAAGTAATATTTTTAAATTTGGGTCACAAGGGGAATCCTTACATGGATTCCTTTTTTTTGACATTCGCCAATTTAATATGGCGAATTACAACTATAAACGCGGCTATACTGTTGAAGAACTTGAGGTGCTTCTTGTACAGGTAAAGGCAGAACGTGAAAAATACCTTTCTTCGGCATCTGATAGCGGGAGTTCTTATTCTCGTATAGCTCTGGCGGAAATCGAGAAGAAATTTAACGGCATAATGGACGCATTGGAGGCGCTTGCGCCCGAAAAGTATGCTCCCCAAAGGCGCGTGTCCTATAACGGAGTTCTGGGAGGAGTGATACAATGACGAGCTTCCGAAAAAAGATTGCCAACTTCTTTTACGGCATAGGAGGAGCTTTTGAGTCAGCAATAGTTTCACCCTCTCGGGGAAATCCAAACACGATAAATCCCTCCGACGCAAAGATAGAACTTCCCGCTTATACGCGAACCGAGCTTGTTCGCAAGGCCCGCTACCTTGAAAAGAATAGCGGACACATCAGAGGAATATTGAAAGATTTAAAGGTTTACGGCATAGGGAAAGGAATTTATCCAAGCGCGAAGTCAGATAACCACGAATGGAATAAAGAGGCCGAAAACTTCTTTTTCCGTTGGGCGAGGCATTGCGACATCACAAACCGCTATTCTTGGCGCGAGTGCCAAGTGATGATACTAAGAAGCCTTGTTGTTGACGGAGAGGTTTTTGTTATAAAAACCTTCAATAGTTTTGGGGTACCCAAAATACAAATAATCGAAAGCCACCGCCTGATGTCGCCAAGTACCGCAACTACTGAGCGCATTATAGACGGAATTGAATTTGACCGCTATGGCAGAGCGAAGAACTACTACTTCTTAATCGGAGAACATAGTAATACCACAAAAGTTCCCGCAAGCGCAGTTTTGCATATCTTCGACCCAGAGCGCGTTTCGCAGGCGCGGGCATATCCGCAAATTCAACACTCGATAAATGATGTTATAGACAGGAAGGAGATTCTCGCTCTCGAAAAAAAGAAAGTTAAGTCAATCTCCGACATAGTGCATATTTTAAAGGGCGGACAAGGTATGCTCGACTCGCTCGGCAACACCACCGCCGCGACCGGCAAGGGATTCGCTATAGGCTCCGCCGCGCTGACCGCCCTCGCCCTGCTCGCCTCTTACGTGGAAGAATTGCGCATTGGCCTCGTCCGCGTAAAAGACTCTCCGGAAATCACCGAATTCGCCAAGGAAACCATACAAAAGTTCTCCGAAATCTCCAGCGGCGTCGAGTCTGCCAGCCTCCTCGACTTCATGACCGTCTACTAGGTCAACCTCATGAATCCGAAAGTGATGCTCGGCATGTTCGTGGGCGCCATGATGTCCTTCCTCTTCTGCGGCCTCACGATGAACGCCGTGGGACGCGCCGCCAACCAGATGGTAAACGAAGTTCGCCGCCAGTTCCGCGAAAACCTCGGAATAATGAATGGCACTTCCGAACCCGACTACGCGCGCTGCGTGTCGATTTCCACCAAGGCCGCCCAGAAGGAAATGCTATTCCCCTCGCTGCTGGCGGTTATAGCGCCGGTGGTCACGGGTCTTCTGCTCGGCGTGTCGGGGGTACTCGGACTCCTCGGAGGGTCGCTCGCGTCAGGCTTCGTGCTCGCCGTGTTTATGGCCAACAGCGGCGGAGCGTGGGATAACGCGAAGAAGTACATAGAACAGGGCAACTTCGGCGGAAAGGGCTCCGACGCGCACAAGGCCGCCGTCATCGGCGACACGGTGGGAGACCTGTTCAAGGATACGTCAGGGCCCTCGCTCAACATTCTCATAAAGCTCATGAGCATGGTGGCGATAGTCATGGCCGGATTCACCGTATCGTATTCCCTGCTCTAAAATTTGGCGAATGCTTTTTGGCGCGGGGCTGTGTTAAGAAAGCCTTTTAAACCTCCCGCGCATTAAACATGCGCCACGCAAAGGAGTTTTTGAACAGTCGGCGATCCGCGCCGCCCGAACTCCAAACATATTCGAACCTCCCTTATGGGAGGTTCGTTTTTTTGGGGGGACGGAAGAAACAGTCAAGCCTCGGAAACAATTGCCATAATATGCTCCCCCCGGTATGGGAGCGGCAATGCCGCCCTGCGGAAACGGTTGAAAGGGGGCGCACAATCCCCCCTCATATTCCAACCTATTTCCTCCGTCGGCGCGCGGCGGCGCAAAATGCAAACGCGCCGATAAGAGCCGCGACTGCCGCGGGTTCGGGGACGATCGAAAGGTTTGCGGTGATTGTCGAAATGCCGTCCAGCTCGGATATGCTTATCTTGCCTGCAATCCCGTCTTGGAGTTTCAGGGTGAAGTCGTCGGCGGAAACATTGCTGCCATCTGTTGCAAACGACATCAAATCTGCGCTCCACCCGTCGCTTTCGGAGTCCTCTATCCACGCCTGCAAATCGTAGGCGGAGACGTTTAATTCGAGCGCCAGCGGTGAGGCTCCCGCAACTTTTGTCATAGCCCCGTCCACCTGGATGAAGTCGCCGTCGGTTTTCGCGAGGTCGAAAACCACCGTTCCGCGGTAGAACGACATGGTGTCAAACGTCACCCTGCCGATTTCCGTGTCCGCCGCAGTCCCCGTCGCGCTGAACACCGCTTCGGAAGGTCTGTTGTAGCCCATTATCATGAGGCTGCCGCCCTTCATTCCGCCGTACATTCCCAGATCGAGCCTGCCGCCGCTCACCTCGACTTCGTTCAGCGCATTGGGGGAATCGGAAAAAACTCCGTTGCTCAAAGACCATCCCTGCGTCTCCGTAAACCTCATAATCTGGCGGCCGTTCGCGGTGTCGCTTGCCGTCATTCGCACATTCAGCTTGTTGTCCGCAAGTTCTCCGGCGGAATCTATTGTCAAAAGCCCGCCGGTGTACTCGCTCGTTCCGGAGTTTGTAAAAATCAGCTCGGTAGTGTTCGCGGAGGACGCATTCCCGCCGAGCTGTATCATTCCGTTTTGCTCTATCGACAAACCGCCCAACGTGCGTGTAAACGTGCCGGATTCCGACGGAGAAAGTTTAAGTATATTATCGTCTCCGTTTGAATTTTTGACAGTCAAAACTCCGCCGACCGAAAAGGTCCGAGTAGAGACGTATAAAGATGCCGAATCAAGATTATACGCCGAAGGATTGGGAATTTGCGAATCTATTGTAAAATCGCCGCCGATTTTCACATCTCCGCTGCCGCGAAATCCGACGCGCGTCATGTACCAATCCGCGGAGCTCCGAGCGTCGGAAAAGAGAAAATCGCCGCGCGTTTCCAAAACCGCTCCCGCGTTAATTTGAAAACCCAAAATCGGCTGGTTGGTCTTCGTATCGCGCAAATTGACAGTCAGGTTTTCAACAGAAATAGTTTGGCTTCCGGAAATTTCCAGCAAGTTTTTATCCCAAAAATTCTCGGGCAAATCAACTATGTTGTAAGTCAAATTTCCGGCAGTGAGAGAAGAGGACGCTCTCGCTATGGTGTAATCCGAGGGTACTTCGGATAATGAACAGCTTATGGCGATATTTGTAAAAGAATCGATTTCGCCGGAATACGCCTCTCCGTCTAAGGTGTAAAATGAGGGATCTGTGACGCTCACGGGGAAAGCGGAATCCGACGTGAATGTTCCCTCAATGTCGACCGCCTGCGAAGATTGCGGCAAAATCCACAAGGCTGCGGCGCAGAATGGGAGAATTTTAGATATTGATTGCATGGTTTAGGGGATTGGAGGATTGCGAATGGCGAAAACTCAAGCGAATGCCCCGCCCGTTTTCGATGTAACGCAGACTATTCAATTTCAAAAATATGTCAAATATTAAATAACATTATCCCCTTCACGCAAATTTTTGCTCCCCCCTCAAAATTTCCTTGTTTCCCAAAACTTCAACCCTCTCCTCTTTCCGCTTATTTCCTCTCTAAACCAAGCTCATACGCAAAATCCCGTGGGCGCAACAAACCTTCCGCAAAGATTCCAAGGCGGAGATTCGGAGCAAAAAAAACGCCGCCGCTGATGCCACACCCGAAATAAAGGACGCAGAGAAAGGCTCGAAGTCAAAATCTAAATCCCAGTATAACGATAGTTCTCTTGCTAAAATCGGGGGCGGAGGTCTTACGGCAACCAGATACGATGTAGCGGAAAAGCAGCTCAATGAATCGAAAAAACAATCGAAGCTCTTATTGAAAATTGCGGAAAATACCGAGAAGCAAAATTCGCAAAACGAGCTTCTTATGCGGTAGTGTCTATTCTGTCTTTGAGAAAATTAGGATTCCTTCTTTGGTCATAAATTGAAAGAACCAAGATACAGTCACTTTTTTGTTCATAGACCACAGAAACTGGAAATCTATTTAAATGATAGGCTCTTATACGATTTTTATACAACAACTTGGAAGCGTTTGGAAATTCTTTTATAAAGGAAAAAGCCTGTAAAATCTCGGCTTCAAATCGACGAGCCAAGTCATAATTCCCCCCGTAATTTCCTACATTGACATAATATGTAAGCAAATTTGCAAAGTCCGCCTTTGCTTCTGAAACGATCTTTACGTTCATTTATTTTGCGGAATAAGCTTTTCAGAGAGTTCTTTAATTGCAGATACGGCGTCTTCAGCCGTAGTCTTACCGTTGATATAATTATCACTTCTACGAATAGACTCGTCGAACCAGGCTTTATCTATATCCGTAATGGGTCTTTCAACACTATTCGAAAGAGTATCTATCAGAGTAAACTTATCTTCCTCAGAAAGTTTTAAAGCTTCTTCTGTTAAATATTTCAATGCCGGACTCATGATGGTATAAATATCGGAGATTTGTTCCATAAATTCAAGCCATAAATTTTGACAATGCGACTTTCTATAATGAAAGTACGCTTACAAAACGGAGAAGTTTGTTTTCTTAGGGATTCTGGAGAGAGAGTTGTATCGGAAGATTCTGTTGCGACGTGTTCTGCTACTTGGTTTTGCTATCCATATTCGGCGGCGAGCGCAAATTCGCCTATAATAAACAAGTCCGTTCACCCGATATGGAACGGTTTGTATTGCAAATCGGTTTCCATAAAAAAGTACGGCGATGGGGCTTTAATAACTGCGCAATACGAAGGTGCCGAGTCGTGGAGTTCAACAAGCGACCAGTATGAAAACACGGTGGAAGTCTCTTGCACAATGCGCGAGGAACCTATTGAAAGCCACCCGAATTTTGAAAATTGGGCTGGGACGCCTCAAAAACCTAATTGCGGAATATTCGACGAGGACGGGAAGTTCACAGGGTGGAATTCCAAGACAGAAGGCGGCAAGATTATGGCGGGGGTAAAGAGCTACCTTGTCCCCTCATATTCGGGAACTGTGAGCTACATTTCAAAGGGGGTACCGAGTCTCGGCGGCATAGGAAGAATAGGCGGTGGAGGAGGATTGCCGTCTGTTGGCGGAATGTACCAATGGATGTGCACAGGAATTTCCTACCAGAGTATGTCTGACGGCAATTACAAGGTTTCGGAAACTTACCTTCTAAGCGGGCCCAAAGGCTGGAATAGATACATATACAGCTAATTTTAATCTAAAATTGAAGGGATATTTGCGATAGCAAATCACGCCTCTTTAGGAATAATAAAAAATGCTTAAGGATTTAGGAAATCAGAAACTCCCGCGATTTAAGGCGGGCGCACCTTTGTTGGAACAGGTCACTGCAGAGCGAATGAACGATATTTGCTCTATGATAGAGGCATGCCGTTTGCAAAATGGCGTTGGCTACACAATGAACCGTTCTATCGGCGGAACGACGCTTACCATATTGGATATGGCGTCAGCTTCAAAGGTGAAACTCTGGAATATAAACTTTGATGAGAACATATCACTTTCCGCCTTGGAAATTTCCGCAGATGTTCTTGAACATTTGGAAGATATAGTAGCAGATATATTGCCCGATACGGAGGAATATCAGAGCAACATTCAAGCTTATTTAAATCAAGTTATAGGCACTCACAAATCTGGCAAAGCTGGAACAGCCGACGACCTTTCCGAGAGAATAAAAGAACTATTTGAACCTTACAAGGAACAGATAGAAGACGCCATACGGGAATATCTTGAATCTATCGACCCCGCATTTGTGGTGCGAAGCAATATTCAAAGCTATTTTAGTTCACACGACCAAAGTCCACACTCGGGAGATATGATATGGAATGCAAGATATGGTCTTTGCTATGCCATTTTTAAGGAGGTCAAAAATAGCGATGATACTTCTTTCCCAGAGGAAAATGGACTTTACTCGATATTGTTTACAGTCTCCGATGTCCGCTATTTTGCCTTATATCTTGGACCAGTTGAAAACCCAGAAAAATTTTTAGAGACTCTCACTGGATTTGTGGGGAAAACCATAGGCGATGTTGTAGGAAATCTTACAGAAGGCAATGCTTCCGCCTATCTAAATGCCACTGCCGCCGCCTTAAAGGCACTTTGGGACGATATACCAGAGCCGATTCCCGGTCCTATGGGGCCGCAAGGTCCTAAAGGAGAGGACGGTAAAGATGGCCAAGATGGGGAAAAGGGAGAAAAAGGCGACAAGGGGGATAAAGGTGATAAAGGCGATACAGGAGACCAAATAATAGAAAGAGTTGTCGATAGTGGAGCCTATGACGACACCGAATTGCGCAATCTCGTTAAGCAACTTTCGGAAGCAAAGAAACAGTACAAGCTATTAACGAAGATTGCAGAAAATACCGAAAGACAATCACATCATGCAGAATTACTTCTTAAGTGAAATTTATATACATATTAATGAAAATCAATATATTATTAAACATTTTTAGACTATGTTAATAACAACAAATCTTCTAATATAAAATCAGAATTGTTTTTAGGAGATAGGATTTTTTTTAATCCAATAAACACCCCAGCACCAACTACAGCGGAAGTCGCTCCAATGGCAATAACTGGCCATATAGGAGCAGATACTAGACCTAAACTTAAAGCTACAGATCCCAACATACTTGAACCACCAACTGTAACCATTGAGGTAGCTACACTAGTTCCAAGAGTAACCCCTCCTACACCTGCAATAGAGGCAACCGTCGCCCCCCCAATGTATTGTAATGGCACATTCTTTGAATACTCTTTAAATTTTTCAAAAGCTTTACTATAGAGATCAGATAATACATCTAACGATTGGGCAACTACTTTTCCAGTAGATTCTACTAGAAATATTATCCCAGATTTAAATTGTGAAATTGCCGTATTTAATTTCGATTTAATTTCATCAGGAATTAGACGCATAGCACCATCAAGCATAAGTGCAGTTCCTATTACCAAAGCGGACGCACCTATAATAGGAATAGAATCTTTCATTAATTCAGAAACAATGTCACCTACTTTATACCCAAATGCTCCAAAGACAAGCGCAGCTCCTCCACAAACAACAGCGGCTGGAATGCCAATTGCAGTCCCTCCTGCAGCAACTCCGATTCCACCAATACATGATGCTATAAGTGCACCTGCCGCCCCAAATGTTCCTAAGCCTAGAAGTTGAGCGATTTTGGAATCTCCATGAATCAAAGTGGCTACCATATCGCTACCAATTGAAATAACTCCGGTATTAACGGCATAACAAATGGCACCCGCACCTACAGCCATTTCTAATACTCCAAGTTCAATTTTGTACTTTTGAGAGAATACTTTAAATTTTTCATTTAGCGTTTCAAAAGTATTTTTTTCTGATACTGAAAGCTCAATAATATTATTCATACAATCTCCTCGTTAAAAAACATTCGAAAAACTATTACATAAATAGAAATATCAATTGAGCATTGTCAACTTTTTTTACAACGCCGTATTTTCTATAATGAGAATACACACAAAAACGGAGAAATATGTTTCTTACAAAGTTCGGGGGAACGTGTTGTTTCGAAAGACTCCGTATCGGCGTGTTCTGCTTCTTGGTTTGTGTATCCTTACGAGTCAACACTTTCGTATATCCCTGTCGTCAATAAATCTTCGCACCCGATATGGTCGGATTTGTTTTGTAAATCCGTTTCGGTAAGACGGCACGGAGACGGTACAATTATAATGCAGGCTACGAGGGGGCGGTATCTTGGAGTTCCACCAACGATTCAAGTAAAAATACGATAGAAGTTTCCTGTACAATGCACGAAGAACCTATCGAATCCCACCCGCAATTTGAATAATGGGTAGGAACTATATGACTTGTCCGACAATGGAGATGTCGCGTATAAGGCGGCTCTATTTAACGGCAAATGTTATTATGCAAAGCGCGGCAACGGTGGCTTTGAAGATAGACACATTGTAATGGCACAAAACCTGCGGATAAGTGAACTTTCATACGACGATATTGTCGGGAATTCGCAGGAGGCAAATTCGCCGAGTATACTTAAAATGCTCCAGAATTTTACAAATGCCACTTTTCGCTGGGCAAGTGCAGGCTTTAAGATAGCAGACGATGAAACCTTGGCAAAACGCCAAGCAATTTGCGATACATGCCAATATTGGAAGGCTTCCGCCCGCCTTGGAATGGGGAAATGCCTAAAATGCGGTTGCTCCTCCGCAAAACTTAAATTGGCTTCCGAAGAATGCCCTATCGGGAAGTGGTAAAAAAAGAGCCTTTCGGGATTCCGAAAGGCTCTTCTTGTATTTGGTTGTTATGAAATTCTACTTTCTTCTGCGATATGCCGCAAAAGCCAACGCCAACGCGCCGAAAATCGCCGCATATGTGGCGGGTTCGGGAACATTGATTGAAATGGACAAATCGTTTCCTTTAACAGCATAATTCCACGCGCCGTTGAACTTTTCGCCATTTACAGTTAGGAACAGAGTTTCGTCTTTAACGAAATTGTTTAACCCCGCAATACGGGAATCATCTTCGAACGAAATTACTGCAAAAGTGTAGGCATCGCTTGTAATAATATCGTCTACGATATTTACAGTAAGTGTCGAGCCGTCTTCAAAAACAAGGCCCGAATTGCTGTTTATATTGAAAATCGTAGAACCGCTCAAATCGGTATGAATTTGAATCAAGCCGTCGGAAGCAACCGTCAAAGTTTTTCCGTTTACAACTTCAAAAAACGCGCCCTGTTCAAGCTCCAACTTGGCTTTCCCAGATATTGTAGCGTCATTATCTGAAATCTTCGCGGAAATCATTTCCCCATTTTCGGAAAGCGGTTCATACTTGCGTATCGTTAGACTTCCCCAGCCGTCCATTTTGAAATTCTTTATAACACCGTCCGCAAGCACTGTGTTTTTTAATGTATTACCTAGAGAGGGGTCTTTTCCCCCTCGCAAGTCGGCATTTGTGAAATCTGCTCCTTTTACAGCGCTAAAATACGAATGTTGTAAATTTGCGTTTTTGAAACTGCAACCGCTCAAGTCCGCCCGAGAAAAATCTGTTTTATAAAAAACAGCATTATCAAAAGTTGCATTCCTTAAAGTTGCATCCGTAAATTTTGCTTTCGTAAGGTTTGCGTTCTTGAAAGTTGCTCCTACAGTAAATGTTGCACTCGATAAATCTGCCGAAGTAAGATTTACATCTTCCAAGACGCGTGGAAGTGTCGCAAGCGTGAATGTAGAGGACGTAAGATTCATTCCCTTTAAGTAAACACTCGAAAGATCAACTTGGTTAAAATTTATACCTGTTAAAGTTTTGTCTTTGTAGCTTCGAGTTTCGCTTAGCACTGAATTTACGTCGCTCTTTTCAAAATTTGCATTTCTTATGTCGGCATCTCTAAAACTGCAAGCCGAGAGAACGGCACCGCTGAAGTTTGTCCCGTTAAGTTTTAGTCCGGAAAAATTCCACGCAGATGAAAATTTGTTTCTCGAAAAATCTATGCCGGATAAGTCTTTTTTTTCATAGTTCTGCGTTGCTGCAATCATAGAATATTTGAGTCCGTAATTCACGCTATCACTGAATTTAGCTCCGGTTATAATAGCCGAATTGAAATTGGCATCCGCTCCGAGCTTTGCACTTGAAAGGTCGGCTCCCGTCAAATCTGCATTGTTGAAATCAACATTAATCAGCCTTGCTCCTAAAAAACTTGCATTTTTAAGATTGAATCCGCTAAAGTGATATTTAGAATTATTGATAGCAAGGTCGGTAAAATACAAGCCGACCCCTTCCAAATCTTTATTTTTATAGCTGCGAGTGCTTCTCAACTGAAAGATTGTTATATCTGTTCTCCCAAAATTTGCCCATTTTATTGTGGCATCACTAAAACTTGCATCTTTTAGGGTTGCAAAGGCCAGATTTGCATTAGACAGATTTGCATTTTCAAAGCTTGCACCAGTCAGATTTGCGGTTCCAAGATCGGCTGCATATAGGTTTGTTCCTATAAAATTTGCATAAGATGCATCGGCATATGTAAGTTTTGCATATTGCATACTTTTCTCGGAAAAGTCTCGCTTTTGCAAGTTCTCACGTCGGTAATCTTCGTTATCAGCCATAACTGAGGAAGACGCAGCAACCAACATGCTTATATATATAATATATTTTTTCATATGTTTCCCTTTGGGTTTTTTACTTTTTTAAAATTTTATTCGCCTGTTTGGCAAGCGCTCCGCGGAATTTATTTACAAAACCTCTTTCGTCTTTCAATTCACGAAGAAAATATTCTTTTCTATTGTTTTCTTCGCTGGCTTTTACGAGTTTTGTATTGTAAAAAGTCCACATAAAATTGCTTAAGTCTGACGGTATCTTTTCTTTCAGACATAAAGGACAGAATGCAAAGGTTTCTTTCCCTTGCCCGAAGGCAATTCCAATTTCGAAAAGCACATTCGGATTCAAACTTTTATATATCAAATTGTTTTCCGAATCAAATTTACCGACAAAATTTTCCTTTTCGTCAAACAAGGAAGAAACGTCGGCAACATCGAAAACCAAAAAATCCGCACTTTTTATTCGGTTAAAAATACCGTTATATACGAATTCGCCATGAGATGCTCGTAACCTATTAATACTAATTTTAATAAAATATTCCGAAAATCTGTCTTGAACGGTTTCCCTTATGGGGCTCAGCACGCCTTTTATTGAGCCCCAAAACAAATCATTCAATACGGAAGCGCCTTTATGCCATGCATACCCGACAAAAATCTTTATTTCGTTACCGACAAAAGGCTCTTCGTTCGGTGATAGTGCTCCAGATAGAATTTTATCATACCACGCATCAAAAAGTCCGCGTTGCGGTTTGAACCAATGATTCGATACATAGTATTTGCCGCCAAATTTCTCAACCCAATAACGGGCGTGTTTCCCTGTTGTTTTACTTTGATCTTCCGTCAACATGGGGAAGTCAAGATTGAATATCTTCTTACAAAACTCTTTATCTTTAAGGTTCGATATAATTTCTTTAGAAAGCATTTCGTTGGAAAAAAGAGTTCGCATAGATTCCCTAACATACTCTCCAACCTTTTTATCTTCTACATCTTGGCACTCTACCTTTTTCATAATATGAAGCAGGCTATCGTATTAAGAATACGATTGTCAAAGGGTGCGCATCAACTCCTTAACCTCCAATGCGATATATAAGCTAAAACACCTTTGTAATCCGTCCGATTAAAAGAAATTTATTCCATCGAATAACCCGTCAGTCCTTTTGGAATGGTCAGTCGTGAAATTTTGTTTGACAATCGTATTCTTAATACCATGGACAAGCATACAAAATTAGCCACAACCCTACTCAGTGAGCGTGGAGTTACATTACTTGACGCGGCAAGATTAATACGAAATGCGTTGGATTCATTTTCAGAAGAATCCGGCTTAACTCCAGTACAATTTTGTGCCAAAGTCATATCGACTGGCCTCAGGCATATACGCAATGACGAGATGTCTATCAAAGATGGGTTTATGTTATATCTTGAGACAAAGAAAAACTTGCGACCGGAATCTTTGCGCGACATTCGCTATTTAGGAAGTCGCCTGATAAAATCCAATCCCAAGTTTGGTGAAACATATTTTTCAGAGCTAAAACCTGCGCTTTGCGAACAGTACCTTTCTTCCACTTTTAAGACTCCAAGCCAATTCAACAAGGCACGCACAATGCTGTACGGCTTATTTGAGTTTGCCCTTAAGCGCGAATGGTGCGATAAAAACCCCATAAAGCTTATTGAAAAGCAAAAGGTCATAGAAAAAGAAATAATTCCTTTAAGTAACACTCAGACAGAATCTCTCTTAAAAAGTGCAGAAAATGCAAAAAAAACGCGACTGTTTGCCCGCAGTTGGGCTCTTATTATTTGCGGGAATTCGGCCTCGGGAAGTGCGGCGCCTAAAATGGAAAGACATAGACTTGGAGGAGGGTTTTATCACTGTGCGTTCACAATGTTCTAAAACAGGAGGCGTGCGCCATGTTGAAATTATGCCTGCATTAAAACGAATTTTGGCAAAATATAAAAGCGATGGGGAATCCGCAATATGCCCGCCAGATTGGAATAGAAAATGGAAAAATATCCGCGAGGAATCGGGATTTAAGGGAACTTGGGTTCAAGACGTCTTGCGGCATACGTATGCAAGCTATTTTGCAAAGAGGTATAGAGACTTGCCGCGATTGCAGTTAAACATGGGGCATAGAGACCTATCGCTCTTGCGTTCCCGATATGTGAATATGGTTGGGATAAAGAAGTCCGACGCAAAGGCGTTTTTTGAGACATTGGGACGGAATATTACATCTGAAGCACTTCCGTTAAACTGATAAATTTTGAATCTCTATGTTATGAGTAGAACTTATTACACTTAATTTTTATATTTTACGAAATACTTCCGGGCTTGTTCCGGAATTGAAATTGATTCGCTTGAAATGGAGCGCAAAAGGACCGCCCAAATAATATTTTTAAAGGGAAATAGATTTGCGAGAAATATACGCTTGTGAACTCGACTTTTGTTGTACCCAAGTCAAGAGCTATGGCAAAAAAATGTAAAACTTAAAGAGTCCTTATGACAGATTTTAGCGTATAACTTGCAATTCACAACCTACTTTTACAGGAGCATAAGTAATTATTTTTACTCTTTACTATTCCAAATTATCAACCTATAAAATGCCCATTAGCTTTGCGTTAGATTTTGAAATCTAACAAGAGTTTAGTTTTTCAATCTAAAAAAAAATCCTTCACTCTTAACTTGACTAATCAATTTTTATGTAATCTCATTGAAACATTATGAAAAAGGGAAAAAGTAAGGCGCGTATTATTATCCGCTCGAGAGTGCCCTTCCCGCCCACTAAGGTATTCGCGGATAAAAAAAAGGAACAAAAACGCAAGGCGTGTAGAGGAAAGTCCGATGACGGAGTTTCCTCTTTTTGTTTGTCTTTCAAAATTTAGATTGATCTAATTTTATCGTGAATAAAGCATACTTACTTTGCGGATTGAATTCCCCTAAATAAATGTATATGAAAAATACAATTAAGGTACTTTTATTCTGCACTTCGTCTTTTATTGCGGCACAGGCGTTGGCTGTGGTTTATCAAACCGCGGATTCGACGTTTGGCGATATTGGCAAGCTCATTGGCGCGAACGCTTTTTACGAAAGAGGCATATACGGGCAAGGCGCGAATGTAGCGAACATTGAATTGTACGCCGCGTGGAGAGATGATGAAGATTGGAATAACTGTATGCAATATCTCGAAGGAGCATCATACAATCTATATAAGCCTGAAACCACATCTCAAGCTTACGCCGAACACTCGTATCAAACCCTCGGGATTATGGCTGGATATAACCCGAATTTTGAAAATCAAGCGATGTCTACTGGTTTGGCATACAAAGCGTCCTACACAAGCGCGCAAATAGCCGAAGATAGTTTTTTCCGTTCAGATAAAACCGAATTAGAAACCTACAAGCTTTTCTTTACAAATTCAACCGACGTTATTTCTTCATCATGGTGCGACATAGAAATTCCACTAACCTACAAGAAAGGTGTTGTGTTAGATTCTTACGCTTACGCGAACCCTAGAACTCTCTTAGTTGGAGCAGCGGCAAATGACGGCGCAGAAGGCGCAAATACAGTTAGATCCCCTTTCTTAAATATGAACGCCCTAAAAGTTGGCGCTTTAGATGATTCGACAAATTTTAAGACAGTTGCTTCGTACAGTTCTTATGGGCCAAATCATTTCTATAACCCCGTAACGAAAGAGGTAAAAGAAAGCGTTGTCAGCGCGGTTGATATTGTCGCACCTGGGACAGTATATACTGTTACCGAATCCAAGGGCACAATGAATATCCAGGGCACAAGTTTTGCCACGCCTATTGTGTCTTCCGTCGCAGCGCTGATGCACTCTTATTCAGTCGATAAAAAGATGCGTGCCGATTCGCGAGACGCTCGCCTAATCAAAGCCGTGCTTATGAATTCAGCCGACAAAATAGCCGGTTGGGACAATGGCTCGAAACGGGAAACCGTAAGAGTTGGCGATGTCGATTACGCTAACGTGCTTTCAACAAAACAAGCGCTCGATTTCAAATCTGGAGCTGGCGCGTTAAACGCCGAAGCCGCTTTGCAAGCCTACGATCAATTTGGAACCACATCTTTTTTGGAGTCTGTAGAGTTTGAAAATTCCTCATATTTCGATTTCCACACAGATCTTACCCAATTCGAATTTTCAGCAACCTTGTGTTGGTATATAGGAACTGTTGTCGATAATGTTACATACACGGAAACGACAATAGCAATGAGTACCATTCATCAGATAAACGAAGTTTCCGCGGATAATTCTTACTTCGCAAATCTCGATTTAAGATTGTGGCAATTCGACGGAGAATCTTACGTTCTCTTGGCGGAATCGGTATCCGAATACAACAACGTTGAGCATATCTTTATGGAATTGTCGGAAGCTGGAGACTACCGATTGGAAGTAGCGTTCTCGGAAATGTTGTATGGAACAACTCCTAACGAAACATTCGCCCTAGCCTACAATTTAGCGCAAATTCCAGAATCGAGTGATTGTGCAGCGATATTTGGCGCGCTCGCGCTTTGGTTCGCGGTATATTACCGACGCAGATAATATCCGCCAGTTTTTGGGGACTCCACGGAATTCAATTTTATCGGAAAGTACTTTATATAGCGGCTGACACTACGAATTGGAATATTCAAGGCATTTAAAAATTTAGTCCTATTTGCGCCTTGATGTTTGCGAATATATTTTAGGATTTCTTCTAATTTTACTGTGCGTAGTCCCCTAGAAAATAGTCCATAAGGAGTGGTATAAAATACGTCTTGAAAGAGTATCCAAGCAGGCTAAAAATAAACTGAAAGAAGGAATTACTGAATAATAAATTGCGATTTAGCGTTGAGCAAAATATTAGCATATTGCGTGAGGCAGAGGTATCAGAGTCGATACAGTTTGTCGGAGCATAATATAGGTCGAAATACCTTGTATAGATGGCGTCAAAAGTTTAGCGGAATGGGCCAAAAGATGCAATACTCCTTAAAGAATTTGAAAACGAAAACGCCGAACTCAAAAGATGTATACCGAGACGATATTGGAGAAGCGGATATTTGAGATAAAGCTTTCAAAAAACTTTTAAGCCCCAAGTGTGAGCGCGAAGCAACGGACAGGACGTACTCGCGCTTGGGCGTTGGTCAAAGTAGCGCTTGGATGTTTTTGAGGCAGATTGCAAAAATACTAAAGGTAAATCGTTCGACCTTGTGATGTGTGCTCAAACCGCCATGCAAAATTTTGCTGGATAAAATATAATCGAAGTATCGCTCCTATATCCGACTCTGGGTTATAAAAAAGTTACAAAAAGCTTCGAAAAATGTGATATAGAATCAACAAGAAGCTTGTACAGGAAGTACGGTGGGACGAGTTTTTACAGATGCCGCCGAGCAAGAAAAAAGCGAGTCCGCCAAGGGTACTCGACTTGAGCTACGACAAAGTCACCCCATCGGAATCATGTATAAGCTTGGGATTTTTTGTCGGACTGACAGTAAAATGCAAGAAGATTCGCGTGTTTAATTTGATCGACGAGTACACTCGGCAAATGTCATTACATTTACGCAGATAGTAGCTTGAAGTCAGCAGACGTGTTGGATTGTCTTGAAGATGCGATAATCCACAATGATGTGCCCAAGTTTACCCGTTCCGGGAATGGGTCAGAAGTTATCGCAAAAATCGTAAAGGAGTATTTTTGGGATGTTTGAATCAAGATCTTGTATGCAGAAGCGGGAAATTATTGGCAGAACGGGATTGCGGGAAGTTTTAACGGAGGTTTCCGCGAGAAGTATTTGAATTGTTAGCACTTGGCTTCAAGACGTATTGAGGCATGTGTATACAAGTTATTTTACAAAGAGGTTGCTATCTCCGATTACGTTTTTTAACTTTACAAATGTTCTCTATTACTCTTCTATCGTCATACGTTAGACGGCGGTATTTCGGTTTTGTCATAGTGCTTTTCTTGGTCGAAAAACATCTACTCTACATTCCTTAAACCGCTTGTCTAACTCCTTTAGCTTTTATGCACTGGAGATTTTAATTCGCGAAGTAAAAATATTACATTAAAATATGCTTCTTGTAAAAATTATGGAAAAAATGAAAAAAAAATATAATACAATACGTATCTCTTTTCTTTATTTTTACATTTTCCTATGCAAGCGAGAATTATTTAATGGATAATTTTAATAATAATTCAATCCTTGCCGAGGATTCAGACTTCAAAAATGCAAATTATATTCCTTCAATACAAGTTCCTTTAAATGATAAATCACAACAAAAAATTATTAAAGACATTTTGTTAAATGAAAAGCTTCTCTTTCAATGGTCTAAGGGGCTGCCTGACAAGTTTTCAGGGCATTACTGGGTCCTAATGGCTAATGAAAACAAAAGACCTATATTAGTAGATATTGTTAAAATAGAGCAAAAGAATACTATACAATTTCCAAACGCGGTTATGGAAATATTTATAAATAAAAAGCAAGAAAAGTGCGATATTTCAATTAAAACAAAAATCGGAAATTTTGAACGCATCGAAAATAAAAACAATTATGATTTAAAATCTAAGGTCGTATATATATCGAGCTACAATATAGAAGATAAATGTTATTGGCTGTATAGCCTTATAATTAACTAAGGCATAAATTAAACTCCTTATCATCTTGGCGGCGAAATAAAAAAGACGTGTATTTATTTTCTCATAATGCCCAATTAAAAAATCGCTAAATATTGAGATTGTGCCTAAGTGTACATTATCAACTTTCTTATACGCGACAGATATTAATATAAAATTACTATTAAATAGAATATAAGAAATTATTGGGAAGAATTTGGGAGAACATACAAAAAAATTCCGCCTGAAAACTCAGCGGAATTTTCTATTTTTTTCAGAATCAAGAATTATTAGAACTTAAACTCAATGCCAACTCTCACGTTGCGCCCAAGCGCCGGATACCACGAGTCCCCATAGGCGGAATGAACGGCGTGGCTTGCGTATATTTCGTCCGTGACATTGTTGAATGCGGCAAATGCGCGCACGTTCTCGCTTATAAAGATATTCGCAACTACGTTTAGCGTCCATACGGCGGGCATCTTTTCTTGCGTATTTCCAAAATCGCTGCCCATGTACTGACCGCTCGCCCATTCATATTCTACTGCCAATTCTAGAAATTTTACGGGCTTTACCCACACGCGCGTCGTCGAAACTATCGTAGGCACTAACGGCACATTGTTGCCGTTGTACTCTCCACCGTCAAATTTCGCGGAAACAAAAGCCCACGCTGTCGATACCCCAAAATTTTCAAGCTCGTACCCAAGCCGCACATCCGCGCCAAACCTGTCGGTTGATCCTATGTTCTCCGACGTGTAAGTCGCGGGATTGAGCATTATTTCGTTGTCGAGGTGCATAAAGAACAGCGAGCAGTTCGCCCTCCACGGCCCGCGGACAAAGTTCGCGCCTATTTCGTAATTTTGCCCTCGCTCTGGATTGAGAAGCGGATTGAACGCGTCGGTGGCATACCCCCAATATGAAGCCATTTCGTCTATCGCGGGATAGCGGTAAACTTGGTCAAACCTGAAATAAACGTTCCACGATTCGTCTATTTTTGCGTTTAAGCCGATTTGGCCGGCGAGCCCGCCAAAATTTTTGTGCTCGTCGTAGGGGGCGGCGGACGTGTGGTCAACGTAATTTATCGCGCTTTCGTAGCGCCCGGCTGCTGTGATTGAAAATACGTCGTCGAGCGCGAGCCTGCCGCCGAGCCACGGGGCAACCGTTATGCGCTCTATGTCCGTAGATGCGATTTTATTTGAATATCCTCCGTCGGAATAGCGTTTGGAAGCCATATTGTCGTAATAAAAGTCAAGCCCGCCCTCAACGTAGCTCTCGTCCTCTTCCCCCATATATATGCGGTAGCGCGGGGTAAACGATGCCGTCCAGAGCATCACGCTGTTTGATGTATCGCCCCAAGTGGACGGGAAAAGCGTATCGACTTCACGCATATTTGCGCCCATCTGTATCGCCCCTTCCCCGAATGACGAATTATTTTCAAGGGCGGCAGATACCGTCGCAAAATTCAGGTTGTTTTCGCTTGAAACCCCGGAATTTGCGGTCGGGTTTTCCATCATTTGCGAATACGAATAAAGGGGATTGGCCCACCTTAGAAATTCGTCTCCGCCGCTCGCTGTAAACACTATGTCGTTTTGCTCGTCGAGCTTGGCTCCGGCGGCGACGGACGCGTTTTTATTCCAATTTAGGGAGTTGTCAACATAGCCGCTATTGTGGTAGTAGTTGGCGGAAGCCGTTGCAAAATAATTTTCGTCGGAGTGCGACGCCCGCGCGTATCCCTGATATTCGCCGTAAGTCCCAAAAAATCCACCAATTTTGGCGGAATCTGGCTGGTTCCAGCGTTTCGTAGTAATCTTTATCACTCCGCTTTCCGCGTAGTTTCCGTAAGCCGCCGTTTGCGGCCCGCGCATTACCTCAATATTTTCTATATTTTCGAGCGGGAGCTGCGCCCAGTTTATAAACGACAGGTCGAGCGTATTTAGCCTCTGTCCGTCCACTATAACCATTACTCTCTGGCCGCTGTTTTCGCCGAATCCGCGCATTGACAATTCCGACGTGAAAGGGCTCGAGCCCGTATTGCGGATATTTACGTCGGCGTACCTTCTCAGTATGTCGGGGACGGCAACAAGGCCGCTCTTTTCTATTGTCTGAGAGGATATGTTTTGGGTGCTTGCGGGGAGGTCGAAGAGCGAATCGGAAAAGCGCATGGCGGTCACTTCGTAGGCGTCGAGCGTCTTTACTTCCGACTTATTGGCGGGCGCGTTTTCGGTTGCGGGAATTTTTGCCGTTTCCTCAGTTTTCACATCTTCCGGCGATGCGGGTTTAACCTCGCTTTCCCCCGCCGCGTGCGCCGCGCAGGAGGCCGCTAAAACGAATATCGATAGAGTGTGTCTTATGCTCATTAATCCTGTCCCTTCTTTTCAACGGTTGGTTGGACGTTTTTGCATTTCCCGGAAATGCCCTCGAAATCGAAGCGCAGAACGAATGTCCTGCCAAAAGATTTTTGTATGTATGACTCAGCCTTATCCTCAAGATGCGGGCAGAACTTTTTTGCAATTGCGCGCAATCCGAACAGCCGTTCGGAATCGTCCCTGCAAATGTATATTTTGCCAAACGCCATGGCGCTTGCATACGAAAGCGTAAATTTTTCCGGAACCACGTCCGCGCGCGAAACTGCCGAAAGGCAAGCATGCGGATTGCGCGATATCATATCGAGCTTTCTTCCCTCCGGCGCGCAATGGATGTAAGCAGATTTCCCGACCTTCGCAAAATTTACGGGTATCGAATAAGGGTATTCATCGTCTGAAACGAGTGTCAGATACCCATATTCGACAGCGTCAAAAATCTTCTCGGCCTCTTGCGGGTCGAGGGTTCTATCTTTTCTGCGTGGAATTGTATTCATTGTACGGTTTATTTTACTATATCTAAAATTACGCTGTTTATAAGTTCGGGGGTGAAATATTGCATAGTCACTATGTGGGACAGCTTCCCAAAATCTTCGTACTCGCTGCATGCGAGCGCGTATTTTTTGACAACCCACTCCGGCGGCCTGTCGAAAAATACAGTGTTTGAATACGGGTTTTTATAAGCTTTCACACCTTTATCGCGCAGGCCTTCGAGGAGCAAATCTGCCATTTTTAGGCAATGCTTTGCCTGCTCTCCCAAGCCTGCCGAGCCGAGAGATTTTATCCTCCAAAAGAGTTTGAGAGCGTCCAATCCGCTGCGCGAACAGCTTAGTGTCGGGATTACCCCCTTTAAATACGGGACGGGGTTGCCGTGGACGCAATCCAACACCCTTTTGCGGCAGATAAAGACGCCGGCCGGCTCGTTCAACGAGAAAAATTTATGCCCTGAAACGGCAATGGAATCAAAATTCATTTTGGAAGCATCGACTATTCCCCTGGCTCCGCAGTCCTCCAAGAACGGCAGATAGCCTCCAAATAGCGCTGCGTCCAAATGCCTGTAAACGGCAACGGGCTTCGCGCTGTCCAAGACTTCGCCTATCGCCTTTTGGTCGTCTATCGCGCCTTTGAAAGTTCCGCCAATGGCCATTGCGACGAGCGCCGGGCGGGAGGCGTCGAGCTTTCTGGCGAAGTCATCCACGTCCATCTCGCCCATTTTTTTCGCGCGGATTGTGCGGGTTTCGATATTCTGGATATCGCCTATTTTTTTCAAAGAGTAGTGCGCCTCCTCCGAAACGTATAGGACGGGCGGCAAATCCGAAACTTCCGCAAGCGCTTTTCTGCCGAAGTAAACCCCGTACATGTTTCCGTCTGTTCCGCCGTTTGAAATTACGCCCCAATGGTCCGCGCCGAAACCGTAAGCGCGCGCAAGGAAATCTATGCTTTCGCGCTCAAATTCGTCAGTGTTTAGCATATCCCAATCGGTCTTATAGGGGTCGCCCACGTTTATGAGGGTTATTCCGCCGAGTCCGTTGCGCTCCACCCAGCCGTAAAAATCGTTCATTCCCGATTCTTGGTCGAAGGGATAACCGAGCTGGTTGTAGCGGTGGTTAAAAATATATTTGGCGGCGGCGTCCAAGCGCTCCATCGAATTTTTGTCTGGCTGCATGGCTTGTATTATTGGCTAAAAAACGTTAATATTTGCCGCGCAAATAAAAATAGTCAAGCCATTGTCGCTCTACAAAAAATTTTAGGGAATTTATATATTAAAATTTAGGCGGAAAATCTTAAAATTTTGGCGCAATTTGCTTGAAGTTCCCGCGCGGTAAAAATTCTATATCCAAACAAAATGGAAACCCACCCGCTAAAACCTTTTTTGCCTAAATCCGCCCGACTGTTGATGCTCGGAACCTTTCCGCCACAGCGCGAAAAATGGTGCATGGACTTCTTTTATCCCAATCCCATAAACGACATGTGGAGGATATTCGGAATTGTTTTCTTTAAAAACCGCGATTTTTTCTGGGACGAAAAATCAAAAAGTTTTCGGAAAAATCAGATAACGGATTTTCTCGAAAGCAAGGGTATTGCCCTTTACGACACGGCTTTATCTGTAAATAGGCTTAAAAACAATGCCTCGGACAACTTTCTTGAAATCGTTGAGCGCACCGACCTAAAATCACTTTTAAAAGCCATTCCGCAATGCCGCTATTTAGTATGCACCGGCGCCAAGGCGGCCCAGACTGCGGCAGACATAATGAGTACACGCCCGCCCAAACAAGGCGAAGACATAGAAGTGGAATACGCCGGACGGAATTTAAAATTTTACAGAATGCCGTCTTCGTCGCGCGCATATCCTATGAAGCTTGAAAACAAAGCCGCCGTTTACGCACAGATGTTTTCGGAATGCGGCATATTATGATTTTTGCGCGGACGATTGCGCCTCCGCAATGATTTTAGCAAAATGCCGTTGCGGAGGGCGCAAATACTACCGCAACGGCACCTACAATATATTAAGCCGCCTTTGAAGAAAAATATTTATTCAAAATCCTTTTCCAAACCGAACAGCGCAACACCCGTAAACAGGAAGTCCACACCCGCAAGCGTACCGATAAACCAAATGCCGCACGACGGGCAAAATAGGGCAATTGCGCCAAGCAAAATGCTCGCCGCGCCGTTAATTAGCATTAGCCAACTGTTCCGAATACCTTTATTTGCGCCCCAAAACGCTATTGCCGCCGCACCTTCAAATACGAACACGACTCCCATAATGACAGTCAGTGCAAAAATTCCACCAAACGGGTTTGATAGCATAAGCACTCCCGCAATAAAATACAATATCGCTGTGACAGCTGCGTAAAATTTGTTCCAACCGCCTTTTCGCGAAAAGAAACCCGCCAAGACAAAAAACGCCGAAACTATAAAGCAGCTCCCGACAACCACCTCTATCCAAACCGACGCCGCTATAGGATAGACAAGGCATACTACGCCCAATATTGACAGTATAATTCCCCAAATTTTTAGATTTTTCATAGTTTGCTTTTATTTTTAATAATATCGTAATATTTAGAATTTAAATAACTTTAAAAGTTCCATATTGAGCAAGAACGACCGCCGCTCACACGTTTGAGAATTACATTGACTGCTTAACTCAAAAAAATATTATCATAAACTATGAGATTCTTACTATATTTTCTCGCGTTTATAATTTTGGTTAACGCAAATTTTGGAGCCCCCAAAGCAAATTACGATGAAAGCAAAGTACCCCAAATAAAACTCCCAAACATACTGTCGATACCCGGCGGCTCGTTTACAGCTGAAAGCGCCCTCGATTGGAATCAAAAAGTCCGCCCCGCCCTCGCCGACATTTTCGAGAATAAAATTTACGGAGAAATTCCTCCGCGCCCCGCGAAAGAAGTTTTTGAAGTAGTCGAGGCCTCCGACGACGCCCTCGGCGGGAAAGCAATTCGCCGGCAAATAAAAATAACAGTAGCCGACGCGAAAGGCGAAAAATCCTTTATAATGCTTCTTTACCTCCCGAAGTCGAAAGCCCCAAGCCCAGTGTTTCTCGGGTTAAATTTTATGGGCAACCACGCGACTACCAAAGACCCTAACGTAATTATGCCTAATTGGGTGCGCAATACTTCCACTGGGAAAATAAAAATCACCGACAACAAGCCGACCGAAGAATCAAGGGGCATGCAAGGCAACCGCTGGCCCTTTGAAAAAATCGTAGAGCGCGGATTCGGAATCGCCACCATCTACTATTGCGACATATATCCCGACCTCGAAAAATACGACGGCGCCCCGCAAAGCATCTATTCCATTTTTGAAAAGCCGCTAAACGGCGCAATTTCCGCCTGGAGTTGGGGACTTTCGCGCGCCCTTGACGCGCTCGAAACGATACCCGGGGCAGACGCAAAAAATGTAATAGCCATAGGCCACTCGCGCCTCGGCAAAACGGCGCTTCTTGCGGCGGCGCTCGACACCCGCTTTGCCGGCTGCGTTTCCAACAACTCAGGCTGCATGGGCGCGGCAATTTCCCGCAGGCAATTTGGCGAAACAATAGAGTCAATAACAAGAGTATTTCCGTACTGGTTCAAACCGCAACTGCGCGAATACGCCAACAAAGAATCAGAACTTCCGATAGACCAGCATCAACTTCTCGCCCTAATAGCCCCCCGCCCTCTTTACGTCACAAGCGCGAGCGAAGATTTGTGGGCCGACCCGCGCGGAGAACTTTTGGCGCTTGTTGAAGCCGGAAAAGTTTACAGGCTTTTCGGCGCTAAAAATATCCCGGCTATGGAAAATTTCAAAAAGCCGTTTTTAGGAGACGTAGCGTACCATATGCGCAACGGAAAGCACGGTATTTTTGAATACGACTGGATGAACTTTTGCGATTTTTTCGGGGCAAAGCTCTCAAAATGCCTCAAATAAACAAGAGGGGAATTTAAAAATTTTTTTAATCCCTCTAAAGCGTCGATAAAATTTTTCAAACCGCCGCAAATTTTATTAGTCTCAAATAAAAAAGTTTTTAAAAATTTTTTTAGAGTGAAAAATATTGGTAATTTTTTTTAATTTTAGGCGGACAAGCCTAAATTCAAAAAAGAGAAGGAGCCGGAGGATTTTTATCTAATCAACGGCCTCCGGCTCCCCATATTATCGCACTATGACAAAACGGAAAAAACTTTCCGTCTTAAAATTTAAGAGTTGAACCCCCGCGTCGCTTAGGCTGCAAGATAAGCCAATCCCCACACTTGAACCCGCGCGTCGCACGAGGCAAAAGATAAAGCCAAGCCCCCTTTAAATCTGGTATAGAACGTTAAATTAGCGGCTTTTTATCCTTGACCGCGCTTTCGTACCGCTCGCTAACGCGCTTCCAATCGACCAAATTCCAGATATTTTTTGCATATTCCGCGCGCAAATTTTTATATTTTAAATAATACGCGTGCTCCCAAACGTCGATTGTAAGAATCGGTATGCAGCCGCAAGCCCCAATCGCTTTCCCCATGAGCGGATTATCCTGATTGGGAGTGGAGGCAATCTTTAAAGAGCCGTCCGGATTCACCAAGAGCCACCCCCAGCCGCTGCCAAACTGCTTTACGGAAACATCGGACATCTGTTTTTTTAGTTCGTCGAAACTTCCAAAAGATTTTTTTACCGCCTCAGCAAGCTTCGCCGAAGGCTCGGTTTTATTCGGGGAAAGGCCTTTCCAATAAAACTCGTGGTTCCAGACGCCGCCGCCGTTGTTTCTTACCGCAGTGCGTATTTTTTCCGGAACGCTTTCCAGATTCATGATAAGCCCGCAAACATCGCCTTCGTATTTAAAAGACGGCTCTGAGGCGAGAGCCGCATTTAGGTTGGCCACATACGCGGCCTGGTGTTTGTCGTGGTGGAAGCCGACAGTCTCGGCGTCTATCCACGGTTCGAGGGCGCTGTGCCCGTATTCAAGAGGAGTAAGTGCGTATTGCATAGTTTTTGCCTTTTTTAGATTAGACGAAGCCTCAGCCGCCCGCAACGCGGGGAAAGCGGCAACGCCCGCCAAGATAAGAAACATTTCTCTTCTGTTCACAAAAATTAAGACACAATAAACTCAAAAACGTTTCAAATTTATAAAAATAAAACGATAAAAACTTGGGTAATCTCTAATATATATAAAAGTGCTTGCGTAAAGAGGCGTTTTTGGGAAAAATAAGCGTTTATATTTATTTCAGATACAGAGAGCGAAATGGAAAATATCGAAAATATAAGGAATTTCTGCATAATAGCGCACGTTGACCACGGCAAAACGACCCTGTCCGACCGCCTGTTGGAGGCAACAGGCACAATCCAAAAGCGCGAAATGCAGGACCAGCTGCTCGACTCGATGGATTTGGAGCGCGAAAGAGGCATAACAATAAAATGCCACCCCGTGACGATGGAGTATGTCCATGACGGGAAAAAATACCTTTTGAATCTGATAGACACTCCCGGACACGTCGATTTTTCCTACGAAGTGTCGAGGTCGCTCGCCGCCTGCGAGGGAGCACTGCTTTTAATCGACGCCGCACAGGGGGTTGAAGCCCAGACCGTTGCAAACGCGCATTTGGCAATAGCGCAAGGCTTGGAGGTAATACCGGTAATAAATAAAATCGACCTTCCGAGCGCCCAGCCCGAGCAGTGCAAAAAACAGATTGAAGATGTGCTCGCAATCCCCGCCGACGACGCAATTCTCGCAAGCGGCAAAAGCGGCATAGGCATAAACGAAATACTCGACGCCGTTGTAAAGCGGGTCCCCCCGCCCCGCAACGCCGACTACCCCGCAACCCGCGCGCTGATTTTTGACTGCATGTTCGACGCCTACAAAGGCGTTATCTGCTACGTCAGGGTATTTTCGGGGTCGATAAAAGCCGGCGACGAAATTCTGCTAATGGGCGGCGGGCGAAAAACTACCGTAAAGGAAGTCGGTCGCTTTACGCCGTCAATGACCCCCGAAGAATCGCTCGACAGCGGCTGTACCGGATACATCGTCACCAATATCAAGGAAGTTTCAAACGTAAGAATCGGAGACACAATAACCCACGCGGCGAATCCCGCCGCCGAAAGACGGGCGGAGAAACAGACGAAAAAGAATAAAACGAACGCGCCCATCCGGTTTCAAGCAGCCGGATGGGCGCGTTTCATGTTCAGTGCAGCTTGGTGAAGGG
>ENA-OROD01000410-OROD01000410.1-human-gut-metagenome-genome-assembly--contig:-NODE-410-length-42265-cov-21.318337_pt1 | contig 42265 bp, 42 predicted proteins | sample MGYA00242123_ERZ509038 | MGnify/ENA primary metagenome ERZ509038 (study PRJEB26280, sample SAMEA2338719) | human gut metagenome | biome: human gut; feature: human-associated habitat; material: faeces... | reverse complement strand
AATGGATGCAAGTGGAAGTACAGTAGATATGTATGCAACATTAGAGCTTGATAGAACTAATTTACCAACTAACTTGAAGTTTTATACAACAAGTGATCATAAGAGTGAATTACATAAATACTATTCGTTCTTAGAAACAACAAATCAAACAGAAACCCTAACAATATATTGGTACTGGAATCCATATATAAGTGATGAAGAAGATAATAAATTTATAAATGTATCTAATTTAGAAGCAAATATAAGGGTGAGTGCAGTTCAGATAAGTGAATATGCAATGATGAAGAATGGGTATAGTTATTCAACAGGAGGAATAGCGTTTTGGAATAATACATATAAACCATATATAAGAACAATAACATTTGGAAATGATTTAAGTAATTTACCTAGTAATTGTATAGAAGAAAACTTATGTTGGGATATATCATACAACTCAAGTCAAAATAAAAAAGTATATGGCTATTTAATAGATAGTGGTCTAACGATATCAGAAACAGATAGTAGTACAAGAACAACTACAGAAAAGGTTTTATATAATTTATATATAGTAAGTGAAGCACCAATATTTGCACCATCTAGCTGTGATAGAATATTTGATGATTTTAAAAATCTAGTGCAAATCAATTTTAACAATAATTTTAATACCTCTAATGTAACGAATATGTATTGTATGTTTGATGGTTGTTCATCTTTAACAATCTTGGATGTAAGTAATTTTAATACATCGAAAGTAACAGATATGGGTTATATGTTTTCTGGTTGTTCATCCTTAACAAGTTTAGACTTAAGTAATTTTAATACATCAAGTGTAACAAATATGAGTTGTATGTTTTCTGGTTGTTCATCTTTAACAGATTTAGATTTAAGTAGTTTTAATACATCTACCGTAATAAATATGAGTTATATGTTTGCTCAATGTACATCTTTAACAAACTTGGATTTAAACAATTTTAATACATCAAATGTTACAAATATGAAAAATATGTTTTATATTTGTTCATCGCTAACAAGTTTAAATTTAAGTAAATTTAATACATCACAAGTAACAAATATGATGAGTATGTTTTCTTATTGTCAATCTTTAACAAGTTTAGATTTAAGTAGTTTTAATACCACAAATGTAACAGATATGGAAAGTATGTTTTCTGATTGTTCATCCTTAACAAGCGTAGATTTAAGTAATTTTAATACATCAAAAGTGACAAATATGAGTTGGATGTTTGGCAGTTGTTCATCCTTAACAAATTTAGATTTAAGTAGTTTTACTACATCGAATGTTATAAGTATGAACAGTATGTTTAATAGTTGTTCATCCTTAACGCAATTAAATTTAAGTAGTTTTAATACATCGAATGTAACAAATATGAATTATATGTTTTATAGTTGTTCATCTTTAAAAAGTTTAGATTTAAGTAGTTTTAATACATCAAATGTCACAAGTATGGATAGAATGTTTAAGGATTGTTCAAAACTTCAAACACAAATAAATATAACAAATGCAAATACAGCAACGTATGCAAAAATGTTTGAAAGTGCTTCATCTGATCCATCAGCTCATATCATAATTGGTTATACAACTGATACAGCAACAATCGCAACAGCAATGCGAGATACTTGTACTGATGCTACAGCAAAAGCAAGAATCGAACTTAAAAAAATCGACTAGTCTTTAGCTAGTCTTTTTGATTTAACAAAAAATATAATAATATAAATAACAAATATAGATGAAACATAAGGAAATATATTATACATAAACTCATTAAATATAGTCAAAGAATTAAAACAATATATTGATAAAAACAAAATTAATAAACTAATTATAATATGATTATATTTAAATTTTATCTTTTCCTTTATAACAAAAGTACTGAACCCCATAAGAACAAATAAACCAAATGTCCATTGTATAAATAGCATATTTTCTATTCTAGTCAAAAAATTCAAAAAATTAATTCTACGCAAAACAATATATTCAGGATACTGATATAATCTCGATAAATCAATGCCAAGAGTACCAATTGTAAAAATAGCCATCGTAAGAGATAACAATAAATATATAAAATATGAAAAATAAGTACTTCTATTCTTATAATTAATAACCTTATCTTTAGGAATTAAAAGAACAAAAAATAAAGGACAAATATTAATCAAAAATAATTTAACTGCAGAAATAATCGGACCCTTTAACCCATTTTCTAAAATAGGAAATAAATTATCATAATTAAACTCTGGAATTAAACCAAGTACTGAAATAATAAATAAAGTAAAATTAATAAACAAAAATATTGTTGCAGTCTTAAGAAGAGTAGAAAGATCTTTAGTACATAAATAAATAATTAAAATAGTAAAAATTGAACCAATAATAATCGGATTTGTTTCTGCTAAAAGCTGAGAAACTAAAAAGTTAGTTAAATTAAACATTTGAACAGAAACAATTAAAAGAGCATATAAAATTATAATTAAATTAGGAATAAAATGAAATTTAAATAACCTTTTATTCTTTTCAAAAATATTTAAAGAAGGCTCATAATTAAATAAAAAATTAAAAATATAAAGAAAAGGTAAACTAATAATTATACTAAGCAAAATACTTATATAAGAATCTGTTCCCGAGCCCTTAATAATAACATATATACCCTCACCATAAATTGTCGTAAATAAAATAATAATCATTAAACTAATCAAATTAAAATTACTTATTTTTTTCATTTGCAATTACCTGTAAACTATTTCCTTTCTCAAATATATTTAACTTAACATCAACATTAACCTTTAAATTATCAAAAAAATCATTATAATTTGAAATATTTTTATAATATTTGTTATTATGCTTATAATATATATCCCTAATTGAAAATATATCAGTTTTATTATCCTTAGAAAGCTTAAATAAACTATCTATCTGTTTTTTAATCTCTAAACTACCTTCCTTTTCAATCATTTTAATACCATCATTCTTAGAAATATCATATTCACACATAATAGAAGTCAAATTACCCTTAGCCTGCACCTTAATATTTACCTCTGGTTTATTCTTAACAATATCTATATCCGTTTTATTCTCAATTATCTCAAATGTAACAAATTTATCCTTATCACACTCATAACTAATAATACTTGTTTTCAGTGCATTTTTCACTAAATTATAATAAATAGTCTGTTTCTTATCTAAATAACCAACTAATTTATTATCCCTAAAATAAGCAGTTTCACTTAAAGAAATAAGTGATTCTGGAATAGAAGACTCTAGATTATCCTTCTTATTACCATCCTTGCCAAGAACCACAATAGTAGGTAAAATAATCTCTTTTGTTTTACTAATATATGAACTAGTTAAATCATCAAACGTTGTTAAAACAGTACCACCCAAATATTTAAAATTATTTTCAATCAAATTTCTTATACCAACAGAATTGATCGGATATATCTGTGTTAAAACACCTAAAACCTCAATAGGAGTAGAATCTTTACTAACAAAAACATAGAAATCATTCCTTAATTCCACCTCGCGAAACCAAAAATCAATAATCTCATTTATACCATTATTAGCAATCTTTTCATCAATAACTAATATCTGCATATGTTTAGTATAAGCCTTTTTAGGAAGTTTTGTTAAAATACCTCTAGCAGCCTCGTGAATAGTTCTATCAGTATAAGTATAATTTTTAAAACGGACAGGGGAAGTAGAACTATTAGAATCACCCTGTTTTTGCGTATCAGCAATTTGAACAGTTATTTTATAACCATCATCAACCTTCTCAAGACCACAACCAACAGTAATCGCAATCTTATCAAGCTCTCTATAATTGCATCCGCTTAAAAATAAAACAATCAAAATCAAAAATATTTTTTTCATAATTCACCTCGATATCTATTATCAGAAAGAACCTTCATTCGCTTATTTTCATTAGGAAGTTTTAGAAAAGTATTTTTAAAACCATTCTTATCAAAAGGTTCGATCGGAGAAAGAAAAGGTATCCCAAATGTTTCAATACTTGTTGCCCGAATTATAAAAAATATAAAAATCGCGACAATTCCCATTACCCCAAGAAAAGAAGCACCAACCATAAAAATAAGACGATAAGTTCTAATTGATGTTGTGAACTCAGGCTCAGCAAAAGGAAGCGAAGAAATAGCAGTAACCGCAACAACAATAATCATAATTGGCGAAACAATACCAGCAGCAACCGCTGCATCTCCCAAAATTAAAGCCCCAACAATTGATAAAGCAGAACCACTAGAATTAGGAACCCTATATTCACTTTCCTTAATAATTTCAAAAGCTAAAATCATCATAAAAGCTTCAATAAAAGCCGGAAACGGAACACCATCTCTTTGAACTGAAAAACTAATTAATAAATCAGTTGGAATTATTTCTTGGTTATAAGTTATTAAAGCAACATATATAGCAGGAGTCAAAATCGATATAAAAAAAGCCACATATTTAACAATTCTTGTAATAGAAACATTTATAGAATTACCATACCAATCCTCAGGAGTTTTAAAAAAATCAACAAATAAACCAGGTACAATAAGCGCAAATTCACTATTATCAACAATAATTACAACCTTTCCTCTAAGAAGTGCCTTTGCAATTCTATCAGGTCTTTCTGTTGTTGTAATGGTTGGCAAAATTGACTTTATACCTTTTTCCAAATGCCTTTTTAAATCATCAGATGTTATAATACCATCAATATCTAAAGTATCTATTTTTTCTTCTATCTTTTTTATCAGATCTTTCTTAACAATTGTATTTACATAACATAAACCAATCTTTGTTTTAGTATATTTTCCTTTTTCTAACTCATCAACCCAAAAATCATTTGACCTTATTCTTTTCTTAATTAAACCAATATTCGTTTGATAATCCTCAACTAAAGCATCCTTCGCACCCCTGATAGCATTCTCAGTAGTAGGTTGAGCAATACTTCTATTTAGATTTCCTTTAGTCTCAAATGCTAAACCAACATTCTCATCATCAAGCAATATAACAGTAAAACCATTATTTATATATTTAGCAAAATCATCATAAGTTTTAACCTCCTGATATTTACAACTAGCCAAACTATTTTTTATCCAAGCAAGTGGATCTTTTTCATTTATCCTATCAATACTCCTAATAATAAAATCACTTATTTTATCATTTGAAATCAAAGTATCATTAAAAATAATATATATTTTTCTCTTTTTAATATATTTTTCTCTATATACTATAAAATTACTATTGTTTGTTTCTTTTTTGAATCTATCTATATAATCAGTTGGCTTTAACATATTATCACCCAAAATTATTTTGTCTTTTTAATCAACTTTTATACGAATATTTGCTTTATATAAAAATAATATGTATAATAGATTATGATTGGAGGATAAATATATGATGAATGTAGTTGCAACATTAGATGATAAAATAAGCAATGATACTTGTTATTGCGCGACATTTCAGTTAATTTGGAATGACCTTAAAGAAAACCTAGTAAAAGGAAATATTGTATTTGATTCTAATAATGAAATGGTAAATAATTTAAATAAATCCTTATTTAATGAAAATATGATATCAGATGATTATTACTATAAAGTTTATGGATTGAAAAATTTAAAACTAAAAAAAGAAATTGAAGAATCTATCAAAAAGAAGTTTAATACAAAAAGTGATATATTAGATAGTTTTAATTGGACTAGTGCTTCTCATAATTATTTTTTCTATACTATGTTATATAGAGAATTTACATATGAAAAAAGGTTTGATGTATTAAAAAATGATACATTTGGTAATTATAAAAACACTAAATATTTTGGAATCCTTAAAAACAGTAATTATGCCATAAGGAAACAAATAGAAGTTTTATTTTATGATTCAGCCTTAGAATTTGCCTTTAAATTAATAACCAAAGATGAAAGTGAAATTATTTTCTATAAAAACCCAAAAGGTAATACCTTTAATGAAATATATAATAATCTAAAAGAAAAAACGGAAAGCTATAATGGCGATCATATATTTAATGATGGCGATTATTTCAAAGCTCCAATAATTAATTTAAATGTCTTAAAAGAGTACTATGAAGTGCAAGGTAAAATATTTAAACTATATGATGGAAATGAAGCCTGCATTGAAAATGCTATTCAAACAATTAATCTTACTCTAGATGAAAAAGGCGGTAAGATTAAAAGTGAAGCCGCGATGGATATTAAAGTAATGTCTTTTAATCCATACGAGTCAAGATATTTTTACGTAGATAATACCTTTGCTTTATTCATAAAAGAAAAAGATAAAAACGTTCCATATTTTGCAGCACTCATAAATGACATTACAAAGTGTCAATAGTTTACATGTAAAGTGTTAAAAATAAAAAAATAGAAATTGAAACAATAAATAGCTTTGAGATTGGAAAATTGGTCTAGGTGAATTTCAGAAATTCCTAGATTTTTTTATTAACTTTTAAGATTTTTCAAAAATGTAAAGCATTTATTATTCTTTATATGTTTTTTTAAATATGCTATAATTGACTTGAGTTTCAAAACTCTATAAGGAAGATGTATATTTATGAGATATAATAAGGTAAGAAAAGTACTTTTATTTTTAAGTTTATTTGTTGGAATAAGTGCAATTTGTGGAAGTATTTGTATGTTTATTAGTCCTAGCGGAAAATTATTACAAATGGATAACTTACTTTCATACTTTAAGGTTTTACCCTTAAGTGGTATTTTATTTCAAAACTATATTTTTGCAGGAATATCTTTATTAATTGTAAATGGATTATCTAATTTAATAGCGTCTTATTTGTTAATCAAAAATAAAAAAAGAGGAATTATTTTAGGAATGATATTCGGAGTAACTCTAATGTTATGGATAACAATTCAATTTATAATTTTGCCATTTAATATGCTATCATTAAGTTTCTTTATAATCGGATTAATTCAATTCATTTTCGGATATATGACTTATGTATTTTTGATGCAAGAAAACTTTAAATTTGATATAAATGAATATAAAAATATTGAAAAAAATAATGATATTTTAGTAGTCTATTTTTCAAGAATGGGCTACACAAGGAAAATAGCATATGAATATGCAAATAAAACTTGTGCTTATATAAAAGAAATTAAAACAAATGAAAAAACTGATGGAACCTTAGGCTTTTGGTGGTGTGGTCGCTTTGGTATGCATAAATGGAGAATGCCAATTAATGATATACCTGATATAAATAAATATAAAAGCGTTGTAATTGTATCACCAATATGGGTTTTCACCATTTGTAGCCCAGTTCGTGAATTTTGTTATAAATATGCAAAAGATTTAAATAGAGTATCATATATATTTACTCATTTTATGAAAAGTAACTTTAATAATGTAAGTGAAGAAGTAGATAAAATAACGAAGAAAAAAAGAGACAAATTTATTTCAGTATGTATAAGATTTGGAAAAGTTAAAAATTATACTATAAAATAGGAGGAAAGAATGAATAATATAAAGATTAAAGGTATTTATAAACATTTTAAAGGAGACTATTATTTGGTTGAAGATATTGCCATTCATAGTGAAACCAATGAATTATATATTGTTTATAGAGCATTATATGGCGATAATAAACTGTATATAAGACCATATGATATGTTTGCATCAAAAGTTGATCACAATAAATATCCCAACGTAAAACAAGAATATCGTTTTGAATTACAAAACATAGAAAGTGTAAAGGTGCTAAATGGTTAAAAATTATAAAGTAATAACTTTGTGTGGATCAACAAGGTTTAAAGATGAGTTTATGAAAGCTCAAAAAGAATTAACATTAAAAGGAAATATTGTTATATCGGTTGGCTTATTTGGCCATTCTGGCGATTGGGAAGTTTGGGAAAATATGGATGAAGGAACCATTACAAAAACCAAAGAAATGTTAGATGATATGCATAAAAGGAAGATAGATATGGCGGATGAAATATTTGTTATAAATGTTGGTGGGTATATAGGAAGTAGCACGAAATCGGAAATTGAATATGCGTTAAAAAAAGGTAAGAAGGTTAATTATTTAGAAGAAAATACATAATTGATGTTTAATAGAAAGAAAATTGAATATGGAAAATAAGCTTGAAACAATTTCAAACCTTTTTGAAGGGAAGGAAATCAGGAGTCATTGGAACATTGATGAGGAAGAATATTATTTTAGTGTTGTTGATGTAATTAATGCATTAACTGATAGCAAAAATCCTAATGATTATTGATATAGATTAAAGACAAGATTATCAAATACAGAAAAGAGTGAAATATCGACAAAATGTCGATAGTTAAAATAAAAATCAAAAGATGGAAAGTATCGTGAAACAGATGTACTTGATACAAAAGGTATATTAAGACTGATAGAATCCGTTCCAAGTCCAAAAGCAGAACCATTCAAATTATGGCTTGCTAATTTAGGTAGTGAAAGAATAGATGAAGTATTCAATCCAGAGCTAGCAGTTAATAGAGCAGTTGAATATTATCGTAAAAAGGGGTATCCAGATGAGTGGATAAAAGCAAGGCTTAATGGAATAGTAGATAGATTTAAATTAACCGACATTTGGAAGGAAGGAGGTATTAATAAACCTATTGAATATGCAATGCTTACAAATGAAATATATAAAGAATGGTCTGGTATGAAAGTAAGTGAATATAAAGCACATAAAAATATAAGAAAAGAATCACTTAGAGATAATATGACAGATATTGAAGTCGCTTTGACAAACATTGGTGAAATTGCAGCAAGAGATATTGCTAAAGAGGAAAGGCCACAAGGATTAAAAGAGAATTTGGAAGTTGCTAAAAGAGGCGGTGGAGTTGCGAAAGGAGCTAGAACCTTATATGAAAAAGAAACTAAAAAGTCCGCTATTTCAAACAAAAATAATCTTAATTATCAATATATAGATGAAAGATTATTAGAAAATCAAAAATAAATACAATGGTTAAAAAAATTAATAGAAATGGGATAAAAAATGAAAAAGATTGAAAGCAAATATACAAGTAACATTTTTGAAAACATTAAGCATATAGATGAATATGGTAATGAGTTTTGGTATGCACGTGAATTACAAAAAGTACTTGAGTACAGGGACTGGAGAAACTTTAAGAAGGTAATAGATAAAGCAGTTACTTCGGCAAACAACATTTCAAATCAAAAAGATTGGATTGTTGAAGTCAACAAGCCAATAAAAACAGGTAAAGGTAAAAAGAATATATTGAGGATTTTAAATTATCAAGATATATTTGTTATTTAATAGTACAAAACGCCGATCCGAACAAAGAAGGTATTGCTTTAGGACAAACCCATTTTGCAATTCAAACAAGAAAACAAGAAATAAATGAACAAGAGTACGACACATTATCAGATGATGAAAGAAAACTTTATCAAAGAAAATTAACAAAAAAAGGAAACTATACACTTCAAAAGTTGCATTAGCAGCGGGAGTTAAAAATATGGCTGTGTTTCATAATTCTGGGTATAGAGGATTATACAATGGTGAAACAGCTGATGATATGTTTAAGAGAAAACACTTGCAATATCGTGAAGATATTTTGGATAATCGAAGAAGATGAATTAGTTGCGAATCTATTTTAGATAATGTTCAAACGGAAAAAATTGCTAATGATGTTCATTATGAAGTATGGGAAAAAGTGCGAAAAGCAATTGCTGATATTGGCGGAATGATGAAAAGAAATGCCCAAACCTGAAAAAGTTTGAAAACACTCGAAAAAGAACAAAAACAATTAGAAAGTAAATCAAAAATATAATTGAAAAATCAAAAATTAATTTTATTTTTATGATATAATAAGGTGGACATCGCAGATTTTAAATAAAAACTAAAAGAAATGATAATTTAGAATATGACCTACAAAAATTTTAAAAGAGTATATGACAAAAAGTTTTGCTTTAAATGATGAACGTTTTATAAATGGAAATAAATATTGATAAGAATAAAAATGTTAAAATTGATATTAAATAAAAAATTTAAAAGAAAGGAGAATAATAAATGGCCAATAAAAACTTGCAAATAACTAATCATGACTTTTTAATATATAGAGATTCAAACAATGATATTAAGGTTAGTGTAATGTTAATAAATAATGACATATGGCTTACTCAAAATTTGATTGCAGAATTGTTTGACGTAGGAAGAAGCACAATAACAGAACATATTAATAATATATTAAATAGTGGTGAACTTGATGAAAATAACACCGTCGGAAAAACCGACGTTGATAATTCTAAAAAACCTGTAAAGATATATAACCTTGATATGATTATTGCAGTTGGATATAGAGTAAATTCAAAAAAAGCAACCAACTTTAGAATTTGGGCTACTAAAATATTAAAAGAATATATGATAAAAGGTGTAGTTATGGATGATGAAAGATTAAAAAATCCTAATTACATATTTGGCGAGGATTATTTTGAAGAAATACTTGAAAGAATTAGGAATATTCGTTCAAGTGAGAGAAGATTTTATCAAAAAATAACAGATATATATTCTTCTTGTAGTGTTGATTATGATAAAGATTCAGAAATAACAAAAGAATTTTTTAAAACAGTTCAAAATAAATTACATTATGCAATAACTGGTAATACTGCAGCTGAAATAATATATAACAGAGTTGATTCAGAAAAAGAAAATATGGGACTAACCAATTGGAAAAATTCTCCTGATGGACCAATCTATAAATATGACGTGGACATTGCAAAAAACTATTTAAATGAAAAGGAATTAAAAGATTTGAATAGAATAGTAACAATGTATTTAGATTATGCAGAATTACAAGCAGAAAATCATAATGCTATGACTATGAAAGATTGGGTAGAAAAATTGAATGCATTTTTGCAATTTAATGGTAAAGAGATATTACGCAATGCTGGGAAAATATCTGCAAAAGTAGCACAAGAATTAGCTTATAAAGAGTATGATAAATTTAAAGTTAAACAAGATAAATTATATAAATCAGATTTTGATAATTTTTTAAATGAAGTAAGAATAATAGAGAATGGAAGTGATAAATAATGGATATGTACCAAAAAAGAGAAATGAGAAAAAACAAAAAAATGAACGAAGATACAAAAAGTTTACCATCAACGAGTATCAACTGGTTGATTACGATTTATTTAACCCCTTTAAGAAATCATTTATTTACAAGGCTTTGTGGGAATTGACATCTTGCATGTTTTATATAAAAATATGTTAAAATAGATAAAAAATAGTAAAAAATGACTATTTTTAATGAAAAATATAGTAGGAATTGGTAAGGTGATTACACCTTTTAACCCCTCTAAAAAGGGAGTAGTAATAATGATAAAAAAATATTTTGATGGATTAAAATTTGGTATGCTTTGCAGTTAGCAGTAGGACCAATGTGTTTAATGGTATTTAATACTGCTAAGAATGTTAGTTTTTTAGTAGCATTATCACTTGTCTTAGCAATTGCTTTAGTGGATGCATTTTATATCCTTCTTGCTGGATTAGGAGTAAGTGAATTAATTGAAAAGAAAAACGTAAAAGCTATTTTTAAAATAGTAGGTTCACTAGTGTTAGTTATATTTGACTTAAATATAATACTTAATGTAACTTAATACCAGGATTAAATTTGAACCCTAATACTGCTAATATCTTTATACAGGGATTGATATTAACATTATCTAATCCAATAACTATTGTTTTCTGGGGAAGTGTTTTAACAACAAAAATAATTGATGATGGATTAAAGTAAAAATAATTAGTTATATTTTCTATTGGATTAATTTCAGCAACACTTTTATTTTTATCATTTGTTGCTTTACTTGGTACAGTTTTATCTGGCTTTATACCTGAATCAGTATCAAATGTATTAAATATAATAGTTGGATTATTAATAATATTCTTTGGTATTAAAATGTTAGTAAAAAAAGATAAGAAATAATTTTGTTTTATTAACAATATAGACGGGATTAAATCCTGTTCTTATATGTTATAATATTATAAAAATTTATTTATGGGAGGTAGCATGAGGTTAGAAGTAAAAAATTATAAAAATATAACTAAATTGGACTTAAGTATAGAGAGCGAAAAGATTAATTATATTTTTGGTATAAGTGGATCTGGTAAATCTTCTATAGTAAGTGCTGTAATTGGTGATAAATCTGAAAAAAACATTTCATATGGTAAGAAAATTGAAGAGATGAAATTAACAGTAGAACCAGAATTATCAAATGGGAACTATTTGATTTTTAATGAGCAGACACATCAAAAACTTATATTAAATAAAAATAATAATGAGGAAGTATATTCAATTTTATTTGAAAATGACAATAGTTTAGAAATAATTAGAAAAGATATATCTATATTATTAGCTAATATTAATTCAAAAAGACAAGAATTATTTAACTATGTACAGAATGTTGATCAAATGATAAAAATAATTAATAAAAGAAAACTACCATCATCAGGAAAATTTTCCTCTGGCTCCTCATTGGAAAAATTAAAGGGTGAAATAGATAATCCTAAGTATAAAAAGTATTCAAATTTTATTCATGATAAGGGATTAGATTATGTAAAATGGATTGAAAGTGGGACAAGTTTTAGTGCTTTTCATGAAGGAAAATGTCCTTTTTGTACAAAGAAAATGAGTAAGTTTAGAATTGATAAGATAGAAGAAATTATTAAAATTAGTCCAGAACAATATAGTATTATTTCGGATTCCCAAGATGTTTTAAATAAGATTGGTATAAATGTTCCTAATTTTTCTTATAAGAGAGAAGTATTGAAGCTTGAAAAAGATTTATATGATGCAATAGAAAATAAAAAAATAATCGAAAATATATATAATATGGTTGATTCGTATAACTTAGATTCATTGGATATTAAAGAAATTAAGAAAATAACTTTTTCACAAACATTAACTGAATTATTTCCAGAAATAAGATTAGTTGTTGATGAGTTTAATGAAAATATTGTGGAATTAAAGAAAAAATTATGCAATATTAAATTAAAAACATCTAAATTTATTGGTAGAAATCTAAAAAAATTAAATGACTATTTATCAAAATTTTCAATTCCTTATGAATTTGAAATAGATAATTATAATACTATGAGTAAGACAGCAACTGTATTCTTAGTAAGTAAAAAAGAAAAAAAGCATGAAGATAGGACAGATAATTTGTCATATGGTGAAAAAAACATTATTGCCTTATTACTTTTTTTAGTAAGTGCAAAAAAACAACTAATTATTATTGATGATCCTGCTTCATCTTATGATGATAATAGAAGAAAAATTATATATGAATTACTATATGAATTTCATGATAATCAAACATATATTATTTTATCTCATGATCAGGTTTTTATTAAATATGCATTACTTGGGCTTTCAACAAAAAAATATTTAGATAAAACTGGAAAAATAGTTTGCTTAGAAAATATTAAAGGAGAATGCAATACAAAGGATATTACTGAAGTAGATTTCGATAATTTGCAGAATCAAGTAATTTCTTTTATGAAAAATACTGATTTATCATATTATAGAAAAATTATTAATTTACGTATTCTAGCCGAATTAAATAAAAGTAATAGAAAAAATGATCAATTAATATATTCATATCTGTCAGCTATTTTACATAATACAAATAAAACTGAAATTTTAAATCAGTTAGCTGAAGAGACTGTAAATGAATCTAAAGTGTTAGAGTTAATAGAAAATAAATATAAAATTATTTTGTCAGCTATTCCAGATGATATTTATTATGATTTTGATTATGACAAATTAACAAATTTTGAAAAAATAGCTTATAAGAGAGAAGAATATCGAAGAAAAAGAGGAAATAAAAAAGTTAAAAACTTTATAGAAAAGGAATTTGACGACATAATTCATCTTAACAATAGATATTTTGTTTCTTTAAATCCTTATAAGTTTGATGTATATTCTGAAAGTGTATATGATAATATACTATAATTATAAAAAATGTGTTAAGGAGTGATTTAAATGGCTGAAAAAAATGAAAAAGTGTTTTCTAATACGGTTATCAATTGGTATGTACCACCTTATGGAAAACCGGTATATAATTCACACATTTAATATTTTTAATTGTTTTATATTATAATTAAATTAAATAAAAAAATTAATCGGAGTGTGATTATAATGAAAAAAAATAAAACTACCTATTAAGAACATAGAAACTAACATAGTTTTAAATGCCTTAATACAATTTAAAAATGATAAATTAAAACAGGGTATATATACAAAACCTATTGATGAACTAATTTTAAAATTAAATAAAATTTATTAAACATATTTGAACTGATTAAAAATGGTCAGTTCTTTTTTTATGCCAGAAATGGAATACATAGCCATCTTATTAAATTAAGGTGGCTAAATTAAAAGAAAGGAGGAGTTGGTAAAACAATAACAACCTTTAATCTTGGTGTAGCATTGGCTAAACAAGGAAAAAGAGTGTTAGTTGTAGATGTTGATCCTCAGAGTAATTTAACTACTTTAAGGCTGAGTAAGTATGCTAATTGCAATTTTAAAATTAAGTATAGAAATACTAATTCTATATACTAAAATAAAAAGGTTATTTCTGAAATTAAGAAATAGCCTTGATACATAATTAAATTATATTACAAAATTGTAATATTGAGTAATATTAGAATGGCGACTTATATGATAAAAAATGATAATATTATTGCAATAAATTACTTTTTAGTAAAGAAGGGATTAGCATTATATGAAATTAGTTAAAAAGATTACAATAACAGTTTTATTAATATTTATTTGTATAGGAAGTTATTTTATTTGTAGTGGTTATCAAATGTATAAGAATGCCATAAATAAAATGCCATTAAAGGATAAAATTACAACAATTAGGCAAAAAGAAGATTATACAAAAATTGATGATATGCCTCAAATATATTTAAAAGCAGTTGTATCAGTTGAAGATCATAGATTTTACAAACATTTTGGGATAGATGTCATTTCTATTGGAAGAGCATTTGTAAATGATATAAAAAAAATGAAATTTGTAGAGGGAGGAAGCACAATTACCCAACAACTAGCCAAGAATATCTATTTTACACAAGATAAGAAAATAGTAAGGAAAGTTGCAGAAATTTTTATGGCATTTAGCATAGAAAGTAACTATAATAAGGATGAAATATTAGAATTATATTTGAATACTTCATATTTTGGCAATGGATTTTATTCTGTTAAGTCAGCAAGTTTAGGTTATTTTAATAAATTACCAAAAGATATGAACGATAGTGAATCAATTATGCTAGCAGGAATCCCAAATGCTCCGTCTTTATATAATCCAATTCAAAATAAAAATTTAGCAATTGAAAGACAGAGGCAAGTTATAAATAAAATGATTAAATATGGGAACTTAGATAAAGTTGAAGCAGAAAAAATTATAAAATAATTATATTTAATTTTCTGAATTATTATAATTTATAAAATTAAAATGATATAATATGAATGATTGAAAAGCAAATTATGAAAGGAGACAAACTATGAAAAAAATATTAATTATAGAAGATGAAAAAATCATCAGAAATGAGTTAAAATCTTTGTTAGAAAATTCAGGGTATGAAGTATTAATTATAGAAAAGTTTGATAATGTTAAAGAAAATATAAAAAATATGAAATTTGATTTAATTTTAATGGATATTAATTTACCTAATAAAAATGGTGAAATTTTATTAAAAGAAATTAGAAAAGAATCTAATGTTCCTATTATTATGGTTACGAGCAGAGTAGGAGAAGTAGATGAAGTTTTATCTATATCTTATGGTGCAGATGATTATATTACTAAGCCATATAATCCAACAATCTTATTATTGAGAATACAAAATATATTTAAACGAATGGATAATAATATGGACGACTTATTTTATGATAATATTAGTGTTAATCCACAAAAGGGAATATTGAAACAAGGTGAAAAGGTTTTAGAACTAACTAAAAATGAAATGATTATCTTTACATATCTTTTAAGTAATCGTGGTAGAATAGTAACTCGTGATGATTTAATGACAGATTTATGGAATAATAATGAATTTATAAATGACAACGCTCTAACAGTAAATATTAGTAGATTGAGAAATAAATTACAAAATTTTGGACTTGAAAATAGAATTGAAACAAGAAAAGGACAAGGGTATAAATTATTATGAGTTTTAAAAAATATTTATTAGATAAAACAGTACAGATAACTGTGTCAATTGTTGGATTCATAATTGCAATTCTTATGGTAAACGCATTTAAAGTGGAAAATGATTTGAAAATAGCATTGACAATATTATTTTTTTTAGTTGCAACATTTAATATTATTTTTGATTATTTCAGGAAATACAAATTTTACAAAAAAATATTAAATACGCTTGATAAGTTAGATAAAAAATATTTAATTTTAGAAATGTTAAAGAAGCCAAACTTTTATGATGGCGAAATTTTTTATCAAATTCTTTATGATATAAACAAGTCAATGATTGAAAATGTAAAAGAATATAATTTAAGTATTACCGATTTCAAGGAATATGTAGAAATGTGGATTCATGAAGTAAAGATTCCAGTAGCAAGTTTAACTTTATTAATTCATAACAACAAAAATATGTTTGATAAGAGATATATAGAACAAATTAGAAAGTTAGATAACTATATAAATCAAATTTTATATTTCGTTCGAAGCGAAAATGCCGAGAAAGATTATCTTATCAAAGAAATTGAATTGCAGAAGATTATCAAAGATGTTGCTTTAAAAAATAAAGATGACTTATTAGAAAACAAAGTTAATCTTGAAGTTGATATTCATAATGAAAAAGTTTTAACGGATTCAAAATGGTTAGAGTTCGTATTAAATCAGATTATAAACAATAGTATTAAATATAAAAAAAATAATAACGATCCAATAATAAAAATCAGTGTAAAAGATGAAAAAGATAAAGTATATCTAACTATTTGGGATAATGGAATAGGAATACCTAAAAATGATATAAAAAGAGTATTTGATAAATCTTTCACTGGTGAAAATGGTAGAATAATGGCAAAATCAACAGGTATGGGACTTTATATTGTCAAGAAATTATGCGATAAATTAGGACATAAGATAATTATTGAATCTGAAATACATAAATATACAAAAATTACAATTATCTTTTATAAAAATGATTTTTATAAAGTTGATTAAAGTTTATGCAGATTTGGATACTAAAAATAAATATTACAAAATTGTAATATTCTGTAATATTAGAATAACGACTAATCCTATCTTTTATATTACAATGTAATCAGAAAGGAGAAAGATTATGGAAAATATCTTAAAAATTGATAAAATTGAAAAATATTATGGCAATAAATCTAGTCTTACAAAAGCAATTGATAACCTATCATTTGATGTTGAAAAGGGAGAATTTGTTGCAATAATGGGAGCAAGTGGCTCTGGAAAGACTACTCTTTTAAATTGTATATCTACAATTGATAAAGTTACATCTGGACATATTTATGTAGCAGGTAATGATATCACAAAATTAAAAGGAAATAGTCTAAATAAGTTTAGAAGGGAAGAGTTAGGTTTTATATTTCAAGATTTTAATTTACTTGATACTTTAACTGCTTATGAAAATATTGCTTTGGCACTTTCTATTCAAAATGTGAATTCAAGAGAAATTGATACAAGAATTAAAAAAGTTGCAAAAGAACTGGATATTGTTGATGTACTTAATAAATATCCATATCAAATGAGTGGAGGTCAAAAGCAAAGAGTCGCTAGTGCAAGAGCAATAATTACTAATCCAAAGTTAATTCTTGCAGATGAACCAACAGGTGCATTGGATTCAAAGTCAGCTAAAATGCTTTTAGAAAAATTTGATTATTTGAATAAAGAATTACAAGCAACAATTCTTATGGTGACACATGATGCGTTTACTGCAAGTTATTCTTCAAGAGTCATATTTATCAAAGATGGCAAAATTTTTAATGAAATAATTAAAGGAACAAATTCTAGAAAAGAATTTTTTGATAAAATAATAGATGTTGTAACATTACTTGGTGGTGACTTAAACGATGCTCTTTAAGTTATCATTAAAAAATATTAGTAAGAGTATAAAGGATTATGCCATCTATTTCTTTACTCTGATACTAGGTGTTGCGATTTTTTATGTGTTCAATGCAATAGATGATCAGTCAGTTATGATGAAGGTATCATCAACAACAGCAGAAATAATAAAACTTATGACCAATGTTCTTTCTGGTGTTAGCGTGTTTGTATCTATAATATTAGCGTTTTTAATTGTTTATGCAAGTAGATTCTTAATAAAAAGAAGAAATAAAGAATTTGGAGTTTATTTAACGCTTGGAATGAGCAAAAAGAAAATATCCTTAATATTATTTATTGAAACATTAATAATAGGTATAGTTTCATTGGTAGTTGGTTTAGGAATAGGTTTTTTATTATCACAATTGATGAGTATTTTGGTTGCTAATATGTTTGAAGCAGATTTAACTAGATTTCAATTCGTATTTTCAACAAATGCTTGTATTAAAACTTTGATTTATTTTAGTATTATGTATTTTGTAGTTATGATATTTAATACTATAAATATTAGTAAATGTAAATTGATAGATTTAATGCATTCTAACAAAAAATCTGAAAAAATAAAATTTAAAAATCCATTGTTTTGTACAATAGTGTTTATTATTTCTTGTATAGCATTAGGATTTGCTTATTATCAGGTTACTGGTGGTATTGAGAAAATGGCTAATGCAAATAGTATTTTTGTTCCTATAGGAATAGGTGCTGTTTCAACTTTCTTTGTGTTTTGGTCTTTATCGGGATTGCTTTTAAAAATATTTATAAGTATGAAGAACACTTATTATAAAGGGTTAAATAGTTTCACCCTTAGACAGTTTTCAAGTAAAATAAATACTATGACTTTTTCGATGACAATAATATGTTTGATGTTATTTATAACGATTTGCGTGCTATCGAGTGCAATGTCTATGAAAATATCTATGACAAATAATTTGAAAAAATTGGCTCCAGCAGATGTTCAAATTGGTAAGTTTATAAATGTAACTGATTATGAGTATTATTCTGAAAAACAAATAGAAGATTCAAAAATTTCAATATATGATACACTTGAAAAATTAGGCTATGATGTAGATAACAAACTTAAAGATATAGTAAAACTTGATGTTTATAACTTTGATAATATTGACTTAAAAACCAGTATTGGATCTTACTATGATATTGCAAAGGATAAATATCCTTTAATGCCATACAATAAGAAGGAAAGTATTGTAAAGATAAGTGATTACAACAAAATTGCAAAATTGTTTGGACTAAAAGAATATACATTAAATGATGATGAATATTTTATTGTTGCTAATTATTCAGAATATGTAGAATTCAGGAATGAGGGACTTAAGGCATATACAATACTTAATATAAATGAAAAGGAATTAAAACCAAAATATGATAGTTGTGTAGAAGGTTTTATTGCAATGAATTCAACATATTCAAATATGGGAGTTTTTGTTGTTCCTGATAGTGCAGTAAATGATTCAATGAAAAAATATGAATATTTAACTGCTAATTATAATGTTACAGATATAAATGAGAAAAATCTTTCGGAAAAAGAATTAAGTGAAATTTGCAAAGAAAATTCTAATAATACTGTTATTGATTTTGATTCTAAAATGACAATTAAAGAAAATAGTATTGGACTAGGTGCAATGGTTACCTTTATAGGATTATACTTAGGTATTATATTCTTAATTTCTTGTGCTGCAATTCTAGCACTTAAAGAATTATCGGAATCAAGTGATAATGTAGAAAAGTTTAATATGCTAAGAAAAATAGGCGTAGATGAAAAAATGATTAATAAAGCATTGTTTAGACAAATTGGTATATTTTTTATGTTTCCGTTATTAGTTGCAATTATACATTCTGTATTTGGAATTAAATTTTGTAATTTTTTGTTAAGCGCCTTTGGAGCTGCTAATTTAATATCATCAATAATTGGTATTGCAATATTTATTGTTGCGATTTATGGAGGATACTTCTTAGTAACTTATATTTGCAGTAAAAATATAATTAAGGAAAAATAATATATCTGATAAAACGATAAAAGAGGCTATTACAAGCCTCTTATTTTAATACTCCAAGTTTGCCAATAATGCCCTTAATGTTGATGGTGCAATAGCAGATAATTCAGCAAGTTTATTTGGAGTGTAATTATATTTGTTACATAATTCAAGTATTCTTAAAGTAGATGGTAATATAAAAGTAATATTCAAATATGAAGATAAATGTTTTGAGGCTCTTGACTTTATAAATAAACAAAAATATGATATAATACTTTCAAGTTAAAAACGAAAAACAAATACTTTTAAGTATTTTTTTAAATGATAGAATAGAAAGAAGTGATTAAAATGGATATGTATCAAAAAAGAAAAATTAGAGCAGAAAAGAAAAAAGAAGATAGTCCAAAAAGTTTTCCATCAGTCGGAATTAACTGGTATCCAGGACATATGGCTAAAACAAAAAATGAGGTAAAGAAGATAATGCCTTTAATTGATGTAGTATTTGAACTTATCGATGCTAGAATACCTTATTCATCAAAGATGAGAGATATTGATGATATTATTAAAAATAAATTTAGAGTTTTAGTTATGACTAAGAAAGATTTATGTGATATATCAGTTACTAATAAGTGGATTAATTATTATGAGAATTTAGGATATAAAGTAGTTTTAACTAATTTAAGTAGTGGCGATGATTATAAGGATGTGCTTAATGCAACAAGTGAAGTTATTAATAAGATAAATGATATTAGAAAAGAAAAAGGCTTAAAGCCTAAAGAAATTAAAGCTTTAGTAATGGGAGTTCCTAACGTAGGTAAAAGTACATTTATTAATAAACTAGCTCATAAAAAGGTTGCAAGCACAGGAAACAAACCAGGCGTAACTAAAAGTAATACATGGCTTAAAACAAAATATAATATGGTCATCTTAGATACACCAGGCGTATTATGGCCTAAGATGGATGATAAACTTGTTGCTTATAACCTTGCTGCTACTGGAGCAATTCGTTTAGAAGTACTACCAATAAACGACGTTGCATATCACATCCTAGAGTGTTTAAATAAGTATTATCCTAACAAATTAAAAGAAAGATATGGATTAGATAAAATAACTGATGATACTTTAAGTGATTATGATATTATTAAAAATAAACTTAACATTAAAGGCGAAGCATCTTTTAACAATATTAGTAAAACTATTATAGATGATGTAAGAATGGAATATATAAAAGGAATAACTTTAGATAGGAATGATAATTAATGGGAGTAAAATGGAAAGAAGAGGATTCTCTTGCTTTAGAACATGTTTTATTTGAAGAATTAGATTTAAATAACACCTTAACCATAGAAGGCAGACTTGCATTTTTTAAAGATTTTATGAAATATTTACAACATAACCGTTCAGAAGAAATTAAGGGTAGGACTTCAGAGAGTTTAAGAAATAATATAAGAGATTTTAAAACATTTTGTTTTGAACTTGGGTTTACTCTAATGGATGTTATTCATATTCTTAGAATGAGCCCATCTATTTTAAATGTATCTATTGAATCTTTAAGAGACAAATATGCATTAATGGGATTAATTGATGATCACAGTTATCATTTAAGAAAGACTAAACTTATTTTATGTCCAGATGATTATAGAGTTAGTAATGAACTTATTTATGCTAGATATATGCTTATGAAAACTTTAGATTATCCTATTATTAATTGGAGTAATATGGTTCATGCTAGTGAGAAAGAATTTGCTAAGATATTTGTTAAAAAAGATGGTGGATATAATAAACCTTATAAAATTTTTAGTAGCCCAGATGATCTCACAAGGGATAATCTTTTAAGAATGTTTCCATATGATAGAGAGTTTGTTTCAAGTTTAAGGAGTAAAGAAGTAAATGAAAAAAGTAATCGAGACAGTGGACCTATTAAATTATGAAAATAATTTATATAGTAGTGGCATAAATTATATTGCAGGTGTAGACGAAGTAGGGCGTGGTCCACTAGTTGGTCCAGTAGTTGCAGCAGCTGTTATCCTTCCTAAAGGATATAAATTAGAAGGACTAACTGATTCTAAAAAATTATCAGAAAAAAAACGTAATACTTTTTATGATATTCTTATGAAAGATGCTATAGCAATTGGAGTAGGAATCAAAAGTAATAAAATTATAGACGAAGTTAATATTTACGAGGCAACTAAACTTGCAATGAAAGATGCTATTAATAATTTATCTGTAAAGCCAGAACATGTTTTGATAGATGCTATGCCATTAGAACTAGATATTCCTACAACCAGTATTATTAAAGGTGATGCCCTAAGTGAAAGTATTGCCGCAGCCAGCGTAATTGCTAAAGTTACCAGAGATCGAATGATGTATGAACTAGACAAAGAATATCCTGAATATGGATTTGCTAAACATAAAGGCTATCCAACAAAAGAACACATAAACAATGTAAAGCAGTATGGCCTACTTGATAATTACAGGTTTACATTTAAACCAATTAGTGTTTTAATAAATGATGGTGATTTTAGTGAAAGACAAATTAGGAAAACGCATATTTAAAAACGCAACTCTTATGAGTTTATATATATTTACTTTGGAAATGATTGTTAGACTTAATACTAGTAGTCATTTTTTTAGTGTCTCACTGATTAGAATATTTATCTCATCAGTAATATTTGGTACACTTATAAGCCTTATCATAAGCAGTTTTAGTTATCGTGGTAAAAACATTGTAACTAGCATTATTGCTTTTCTTTTAATGATTTATGCATGGATAGAAATTAATTTATATTCATACATGGGGTTCTTTATGGGAGTAGGTAATGCAGAACAAGGTACTAAGATAACAGACTATGTTAAAGATTTTGTTGGAGCAGCACCACTTAAAAGTTATTTAGTAATTATTCCCTTTATTATCTTGCTAGTACTAGTTTGGTATTTATTTAAAACTTATAGATTAAAGAAGTTAGAGAAAACTATTTATTTTATCTTTAAAAGGGAAAGTGCTTTAACCAAGACTTTAGCCCTTCTATATACAGCACTTGCTCTAGTTATAATGTCATGCCTATATTACAGTACATTAACACTATCATTTATGCAAAACAAAAGCCAAGCAGTTCCTAACAGAGTTTTATTATTTTCAAGTGATAACTCTAACTTATCAGTTAGTCAGTTCGGTATCTTTACATATGGCTTCAGTGATATTATTTGTAATATATTCCACATAGAAGTAAGTGAAGACTTATCTAGTAATTCTGCATTTAGTAATCAAATAGGTAATTCAAATGTGAATGCCGACTATACAAGAACTATTGATGATACAGCCTGGAAAGCTTTAATTGAAAATGAAGTTAATAAAACATATAATAAGCTTAATAATTACTTTATTAATAGAAACATTACACCTAAAAATGAATATACTGGTATCTTTGAAGGTAAGAATCTAATTGTAATACTAATGGAATCAACTAACGAAATCTTTATTAACAAAAAAGAATATCCAACACTTTATAAACTATATACTGAAGGATTTAGCTTTAGAAATAACTATAGTCCTAGAAATAACTGTAGTACCGGTAATAACGAAATGACCAGTATGACAAGTTTATTTACAATTAATAATACATGCACAGCAAATACTTATAAAAAGAATGTTTATCCAGAAGCAATCTTTAATATATTTAATAATAAAGGTTATACTACAAGTAGTTATCATGATTACGCAGAGTATTACTATGCAAGAAGAACAATCCATCCTAACATGGGTAGTATGGCTTATAGAAACGTTACAGAACTTAAAATACCATGGAGTAGTGTTTATGAAGAGTGGCCTAGTGATACAGAACTTGTTGAAAAAGCAACACCTTACTTTATAAATGAAGAACACTTTATGGCATATCTTACAACTGTAACTCCACATCAACCTTATACAGTATCAAGTGAAATGGGAAATAAACACCTAGAAGAATTTAGTGATTATGACTATAGTATTAATACAAAAAGATATATGTCTAAATTAAAAGAATTAGATGCTGCCTTAAAACTTCTTTTAGAAAAGTTAGAAGCAGCAGGTAAATTAGACGATACCGTTATTGCTATATTTGCAGATCACTATCCATACGGACTTACTACTAAACAAATTAATCAGGTACTTCCTTATGATGTTACGGTTAATAATGAAGTAGATAGAACACCAATGGTAATATATAATAGTGCAACTCCTGGTAAAGCAATTACTAAATATACAAGTATCATTGATTTACTTCCAACACTACTTAATATGTTTAATATGGACTATGATCCAAGATTATATTTAGGAACAGACATCTTTAGTAATAATCATGGTAGAACAGTCTTTGCTGATGGCTCATGGCAAGATGATAAAGGATACTTCAGTGCTACAAAAGGAAACTTTATTCCAAAAGATAGTGAAAATACTTACACATCTGAAGAACTACTAGCAATCAACAGTGAAATTAACACTAGACAAAAAATGAGTGCCTTAGCAATTAAAAATGATTATTTTAATTATTTATTTAAAGAAAGAAGTAAATATGTTAATATAACAAGTAAGGAGGAGACAGATGAGTAATTTAGTTATAGTAGAATCCCCAAGTAAAACAAAAACAATTGGTAAATATTTAGGTAGTAATTATAAAGTGGTTTCCAGTAAAGGACACATTAGAGACCTAGCAACTACCGGTAAATATGGTTTAGGTATAGATGTAGATAATAATTTTGAACCAAACTATACAACTATTAAAGGCAAAGCAAACGTTATTAAAGAACTTAAAAGTGATGCTAAAAAAAGTGATATGGTATACCTAGCAACCGACCCCGATAGAGAAGGGGAAGCAATAAGCTGGCATATCAAAGATGCTCTAGGGATTAAAGATGATAAATATGAAAGAGTAGTCTTCAATGAGATAACTAAAGATGCAGTAGTAAATGCCTTTAAAAGACCTAGAAAAATAGATTACAATTTAGTTAAATCTCAAGAAACTAGAAGAATGCTTGATCGAATTATTGGTTTTAGATTATCTAAACTTATGCAGTCTAAAACAGGAGGCAAAAGTGCAGGCCGTGTTCAAAGTGTCGCTCTTAAACTAATTGTAGACAGAGAAAGAGAAATTGAAGCATTTATTCCAGAAGAATATTGGACTATTACCGCAGATTTTAAAGATTTTAAAGCAGATCTTGAAAAATATCATGGTAGAAAAATAGATGTTAAAAGTGAAGTTGAAGCTGATGAAATTCTTTCTAAACTATCAAAAAGTTTTAACATTGAAAGCATCGATAAAAAAGAAAAAGAAAAGAAAGGTGTAATGCCTTTTACGACAAGTACGCTTCAGCAAGCATGTGCTAATAAATATAACTTTGGTGCTAGTAAAACTATGAAAATAGCCCAAAAACTATATGAAAGCGTTGATATCGGAACAGAAACTGTCGGTTTAATCACTTACATGAGAACAGATAGTACAAGATTATCAGAGGTGTTTGTTAAAGATACATATTCATATATTAGAAAAACTTATGGTGATGACTATGTAGGCCACGTAAAGGTTAGTAAAGCCAAAGAAAATGTCCAAGATGCCCACGAAGCAATTAGGCCTACATCTATTACCAGAACCCCAGACTCTATCAAAGAATACCTAACGCCAGACGAACTTAAAGTATACTCAATAATATATTATAGAGCTCTAGCTAGTTTAATGGCAAATGCAAAAGTACTAGCAACTGTTATAAATTTAGAAAATAATGGCTATCTATTTAAAGCAACTGGTCAAGTAATAACATTTGACGGATTCTTAAAAGCATATAACAAATACATGGATAGTGAAGAAGTTATCTTGCCAGACTTTAGTGATTACAAAACAAAAGTAATCGTCTCAGAAGATATTGTAAAAGAACAGCACTTTACTAAACCAGCACCAAGATTTACCGAAAGCACTCTTATTAAAGAACTAGAAGCTCTAGGTATTGGTAGACCATCAACATACGCTAAAATAATGGAAACAATCAAAGAAAGAAGTTACGTTAAAGTTCAAGATAAGAAGTTCTATCCAACAGATATTGGTATTGAAACTACAGATAAATTACAAGAGTTCTTCTCAAATATTATAAATGTTAAATATACTGCAAACATGGAAAATGACTTAGATGAAATAGCAAATGCTAAAGAAGATAACATCAAAGTACTTAAATCATTCTATAATGAATTCGAACCTTTAGTAAAAAAAGCCTTTAATGAAATGGAGAAAAAAGAAGCCGAAGAAACTGGTGAAACCTGCCCAGAGTGTGGAGCACCACTTGTAATAAGAACTGGTAAATATGGAGAATTTACTGCATGCTCTAACTATCCAACATGTAAATACATTAAACCAAAAGAAACAAGTACAATATGTAAATGCCCTGCATGTGATGGTAATATAGTTGAAAAACATTCTAAAAGAGGTAAAGTCTTCTATGGATGTGATAACTACCCAAAATGTAAAATGGCATATTGGGATAAACCAACTGGTGAAACTTGTCCAGAATGTGGAGCAATGCTTACAGAAAAGAATAAAAAGATTAAATGTTCTAGTTGTTCATACACAGAAAATTAGGTTAAGTGCCTAATTTTTTTATTTTAAACATAATTTTTATAGATAGACTTTTTTTTATAATTCTAGTAAAATAATATTATATTAGAGGTGAATAAGCTTGGGTAAGTTTGTTAATATAAAAGATAATGATTTTGAAAGTACTTTATGTGAATTTTTAGATCCTGATTTAGTATATGTTCCATATGATAAGAGTTATAGGCTATGTATAAAAGATGGAGATAAAGTGTGCTTTAATGATGCTATTTTAAAAAGTGATAGTAATACTATTTATAGTCCAATTAGTGGAGAAATTAAAGGTGCTACTAAGATGATTTGCGATGGTGAATATAGGCCTTGTATTGTTATAGAAAACGATTTTGAAGAAAGAAAAAGAAATATTACTTATAGTAAACGTAATTTAAGACTTTATGATAAATTAGAGGCATCTAGCCTAATTAAAAGTTATACTGATATAAGTGAATCTATCAATGGAGAAACTCTCATAATCAGTGGTTTTGATAAAGACCCATTTGAACATGTTTGTTCTAGTATTATTTGTGAGAATACGGATAATTTACTCGAGTGTATTGATGCTTTAATTAGTATTTTTGATTTTCATAAGTGTTTCTTAACTGTAAATAGTGGTGATTCAGACGTAGTAAGCTCTTTAGTTAATTACATTGGTACTTATCCTAATATTGATTTAAGGCTCATGCCTTCAGAGTATCCATTAGGTTTTAAAGATATTTTAGTTAAAGAACTTGTAAGTAATAATAAGATGGATAAGGGTATTTGCTTTTTAAGCGTAAGTGAAATTATGGAAATATATCATGCTCTTAAGAAAAGAAGACCCAGTGATAAGACTTATATCTATATTAAAGTGCCTGGGGCTAAGGGAAAAAGTTTTCACGTTAAAAACAGTTCTTCTTTTAAAGATATTATTAATAGATATTATGGTATGTTTGATGATAAAAAAGTTATAATTAATGGCTTAATGAGCGGATATGAAATAAAGAACCTTGATGGTGTTGTAACACCAAAAGTAAGAAGTATCTTTTTAATAGATAAAACTATTATTAAAGAAGAAGATTGCATTAACTGTGGCTTATGTAATATGGTCTGTCCGATGGGGTGTGATCCTTTACTTAATTATAAAATGGATAAATGTATTAAATGTGGTTTATGTACATACATGTGTCCTAGTAAAAGAGAGGTAGTAAAATGAGTACTTTTGTAAGAGAAGAAACAAACATAAAAAAAATAATTAGTTATCTTTATGTAAGTATTATTCCTCTTTTAATATTTGGATTTTATAAGAATGGAATTAAAGGTTATGATGGCATATTTATACTTCATCCACTAATATTAGATTTAATCGGTTTTGCCTCTGGAGCTCTTGTAAGTATCATCTTAGAAAAGAAAAAACCATTAACAAGTTTTTATCCATTTTATGGGCTTCTTAGTGCCTCACTAGTATTTCCAAATACAAGTATAATTGTTTTCGGCCTTATATGTTTTATATCATTATTCATTTATAAGAAGATTAATAAGAATAATGTAAATATAGTATGTGTCATAGCTTTAATTGTTATTTTAATAAGCAATTTTTATGAAACTAGTTATTTAAATTTAGTTATAAATAGCAATACTAATTTAGATGGACTAGATTACTTACTTGGAAAGGGTAGTGCAGGACTTAATGCATCATGTACACTTCTATCTCTTGCAAGTTATCTTTACTTATCTACTAAAGACTTTTATAAAAAAGAAATACCTTTATATAGTTTTCTTATTTATAGCATCTTAATGGTTATTTATTTAAGTTTTATTGGTGATATTAATAGCTTGTTTGTTAGATTACTTTCTAATGGAACTATCTTTAGTTTAGTGTTTGTAAGCACAATGGGAACTACTAGTTCATATACTAAAAGAGGAAGAATATGTTATGCATTAATTTTAGGAATCTTAATGTTTATTTTATCATTTAGCTTCCCATCACTTGCAGTAATTAGTGCAATATTCTTAGTAAGTATCATGCATAAATATATTGATAAACTATTAAAATAAAGTAAAATTCTACCTAAATGGTAGTTTTTTTATGAAAAAATGCGAAAATTTGCAATTTTTGACAAAAAAATAAAGGAAATAGGCATGTTATGGGTAATAAATAATATATAGAGGGTTTATTTAAGGTGATATATGTGGCAAGGATTGCAGAAGAAGATATAAATAATATTAGAAGTAATGCTGATATTGTCTCTATAATTGGTTCTTATATTAAATTAGAGGCTAAAGGTAAAAATTATTTTGGGATATGTCCATTTCACAATGATCACAACCCTAGTATGAGTGTATCACAAGATAAACAAATATATACATGCTTTGTATGTGGAGCAAGTGGAAATGTCTTTAGTTTCGTTCAAAATTATGAAAACGTTTCCTTTATTGAAGCAGTTAAAATAATTGCTGATAAAATTGGTTATAATATAAACATAAACATCAATGAAAATAGAGTTAATCAAAAGTATTATGATATGACGAGTCTTGCCAGTAAATACTTTGTTAATAACTTAAATGGTATTAGTGGAGATGCAGCTAGAAAATATTTAATTAATGAACGACACCTAGATGAAAAAACCATCGAGGAGTTTAATATAGGTCTTGCTTCTAACAATAATAACCTAAGTAAACTATTAAAAAATAAGGGATATAGTGACAAAGAAATAATCGATGCTTCACTTGCAAGTTTCGGAAGCACTGGCTTACTAGATTTATTTAGAGGAAGAATAACTTTTCCAATAAATAATGATAAAGGTGAACCTGTTGCTTTCTCAGCAAGAATTTTTAATGGCGAATCAGATAGCAAATACATAAACTCCAGGGAAAACATCATCTTTAAAAAAGGCAATATCTTGTTTAACTATGATAAATGCAAAACAGAAGCATCTAAAGAGAAAAAAGTTATATTAGTTGAAGGCCAAATGGATGCAATTAGAGTTTACTCATCTGGAATAAAATACGTTTGTGCATCACTTGGAACTGCTTTAACTGATGAACACATCAAATTACTTAAAAGACTTAATGCCAAAATCATCCTATGTATGGACAATGACAAAGCAGGTGAAAAAAGCACCCTAGCAAATGGTGAAGCTCTTATTAAAAATAATCTAGAAGTTATGGTTGTGAGGTTGTCTGGAGAAAAAGATCCAGATAGTTACATCTTAAAATACGGAGTGGGCGCTTATAAAGATGCGATTAATAGTGCTATAACATACTTTGACTTTAAAATGAACTTGCTTAAAAGTGAAAGCAATTTAAATAAAGCTGATGAACTAGCAAATTACATTAACTCCGTTATTGAAGAACTTAATAAAAGTGATGACGATATTTTAAAGAGTGTTACCATTAGTAAACTAGCGAGCGAATATAACTTAGATAAGAAATTATTAGAAAGCAAGCTTATTAAGAAAGAACCAGTTAAAATAACCCCAGTAAAAATAAATAAAAGAAAATTAAGCCGTAATGAGAAAAGCGCTGAAGCACTGATTAATATTATGATGAGCGATCCTAAATACATAAAGTTATACGAAAAAAGATTAGGCTATATTCCAGATAAAACTTATCGGCTTATTGCTAATGACATTTTAGCGTACTATAAATTACATAATGCATTTAACGTAGCCGATTTTATATCATATACTGAAAGTTATCCTTATAGTGACTTAATCTTAAAAATACTAAGTATTGAAGATTATGATCCGGATGACTTCGAAATGCTTATCAAATATATTAAAAAGTGGGATAATGAAGAAAAAATCAAAGAATTAAAAGAGGAAATAAAAAAAATAACAGATATCAATGAGAAAGAAAGAATTAATGATTTAATAATCAAAATAAAACGAGGGAGTGAAGATTATGAAGAAAATTAAAGAAGTCAAAACATTTGACGAAAGAAAGGAAGAATTACTTGTATTAGGGAAAAAAGAAGGATTTATTACTTTTGAACAACTTGCTGAAGCCTTAAAAGGATTAGATATTGATAGCGATGCATTAGACGAATTATATAATCTCTTTATCGAAAATGGCATTACTGTAGTATCTGGAGAAGAAAATAGTGGTGTAGAAGCCGCAGGTCCAGAAAATGTTAAGGAGGAAGAAGTTGAATTACTAACAGATGAAGACTTAACTAAAGACATTAACATTAATGACCCAGTAAGAATGTACCTAAAAGAAATTGGCCGTATTAGTTTGCTTAGTCCAGAAGAAGAAGCAGAACTATCTATTCGTGTTGCTAATGGTGATGAAGAAGCAAAAAACATTTTAGCAGAATCTAACCTACGTCTAGTTGTATCAATCGCAAAGCGTTATGTAGGTAGAGGCTTATTATTCTTAGATTTAATTCAAGAAGGTAACATCGGTTTAATGAAAGCAGTTGAAAAATTCGATTATGACAAAGGTTATAAATTTAGTACTTATGCTACCTGGTGGATTAGACAAGCAATAACAAGAGCCCTAGCCGATCAAGCAAGAACAATTAGAGTTCCTGTTCATATGGTTGAAACTATTAATAAAATGGCTAGAATTCAAAGACAACTAACTTTAGAACTTAACCGTGAACCAACTGACGAAGAACTTGCTAAAAAAATGGGAATTAGTCCAGATAAAGTGCGCGAAGTTATGAAAATAAGCCAAGATCCAGTAAGTTTAGAAACCCCAATTGGTGAAGAAGAAGACTCTCATTTAGGTGATTTTGTTCCTGATGAAAGAAGTTTAAGTCCAGAAGAATATACGACTAATGAAATCTTAAAAGAAGAAATTAAAAGTGTACTATCAACCTTACAACCTCGTGAACAACAAGTGCTAGAACTTCGTTTCGGTCTTATTGATGGAACAAGTTACACTTTAGAAGAAGTTGGAAAAAGATTTAACGTTACTCGCGAAAGAATTCGTCAAATAGAAGCAAAGGCATTAAGAAAACTTAGACATCCTTCTAGAGCTAAGAAACTTAAAGACTTCATGGTGGATTAATATGAAAATTAGTAAACGATTAAAATCTCTTGCAGGACTAATAACTTTAGATGATAAAGTTGCAGATATTGGTTGTGATCATGCTCTTCTAGATATATATATGGTTAAAAATAATATTACAGAAAAAGTACTTATCGCAGATGTATCAGAAAACGCTTTAGAAAATGGTATTAAAAACGTTAAAAAATATCACCTAGAAGATAAAATTACTGCTAAATGCGGTAATGGTCTAGATGTGATAAATAACGATATAGACACAGTTATTATCTCTGGAATGGGAGCTTCCACTATAATAAAAATATTATCTAGTAGTAAACTAAATCAAATAAAAAAACTTATCATCCAGTCAAATAACGACCACTACTTATTACGTAGATTTCTAACTAATAAAGGTTTTTACATTGCCCATGAAGCAGTTATATATGATAATGGCAAATACTATATCAATATAATGTTCCAAAGAGGCTTTAAAAAATATAGTAAAAAAGAACTTATCTATGGACCAATCCTTATTGATTCCAATAAAGAATATTTTAATTACTTACTAAAAAAACAGACTGGCATCCTAGAAAACGTTCCTAAATATCGAATATTTACAAGAATGAAAATGCGAAAGAAAGTCTTCTTTTTAAAAAGACTAGGTAATACCAATGTATAAGAAAATTAAAAGATTAATTGATTTCTTTCTAGGTCTTATTATTCTTGCTCTAATTTGGCCAATTATCATCATTGTTTATATTATTTTAAAAATTGACTTAGGCGGCAAAATAATCTTTAAGCAAGAAAGACTAGGTCTTCACATGAAACCATTTATTATATATAAATTTAAATCTATGAAAGATGATACAACACTTTCTCATAATGAAAGAATCACTAAAGTTAGTTTCTGGCTTAGGCGAAGTGGATTAGATGAATTACCAAACATCTTTAACATTATAAAAGGAGATATGTCATTTGTAGGACCCAGAGCACTTATGGCTCATGACGATACAATGCCAAAAGAATTTTTAAATCCCGAAAGATATAAAGTTAAACCAGGCGTATTTGGCCTTGCTCAATATCATGGAAGAAGAGACATCACCAACGATGCTAAACTAAAATATGATTTAGAATACGTTAAAATTGAAAGCTTTAAAGTAGACGTCAAACTATTCTTTCTAAGTATATATGAAGTAATAACAGAAATATTTGGATACTTTAAAAAGAGCAAATAAATGCTCTTTTCTTATGCAAAAATATAATATATTACAGTGCCTAGTACACTACCAACCATTGATAGTAACATTATCCAAATGAATATCTTCATTCCTAGGCTCTTCTTTTTTGATTTATATGCCATGCTTCACCTCATGAATCAATTATACTAGAAAAAAACTTAAAATTAAAGTATTTATTATTTATTTTATATATGCTATACTTATTTTATTAGTAAAAGGGTTGTTGAATAATATGAAGGATTTTAAACGTATTATCATGTTGGTTTTGATTAGTTTATTAATACTAGTATTACTTATAATTTCTTATGCACTATATTATAAAAGTAATTTATTTTTAAATATCAGCGACATCACCGTAGTAAAAGTAAACGATGATAAAACAAGTTTTAATATCAATATTAAAGGCAATAGTAATGAAACCTTTAAATGCATTGCTTATAATGATATATCGAATGTTGAAGACTCTTCAAATAATGATTCTTGCACACTTACATTAAACATAAATAAAGACTATAAAATATATCTTAAAAATGATCACCGAAAAACCAAGGAAGTAAACTTAACTGATTATGTAGATAACATCCTATCATTCAACTTTGAAGAAGACATCATTTATATGGTTCTTGGTGACGAAAAAAGTTTAAAATACGATGAACTAGTTATTGATAAAAACAAAAAACTAAGCAAAATTACCTCAAGCAACGAAAACATAGTAAGCATATCTGATGGAACAATGAAAGCAAACTCATCAGGTGAATGTGAAATAAAAACCGGAAATAAAAGCATTAAAATAATCGTTACCGACATAATTGAAAAACCAACATACCATGAACAGAAGAAAGAAATTGTTCCATGTAACCAGTATAATAAAAGTGAAGCCGAACTCCTTGATAAACTACTAGCCTTTAAAATAAATGAAAGTGGTTATCAAACAAGAGCAGGTGCCGTCGAAGCAGCAAGATTCCTAACATTAGAATTCAAATACAGAATACCATACTTCTATGAAAATGGTAGAGTTCATCCAAGTGGCGTTCACTTTGCCGATGGTGAAGGTCGTTACTACAAAGTTGGCTTATACCTAGACGATTCTAAAAAAGATGATATCATCGCCTCATATAGAGGACCTGTTATTTGGGGATGCCCTTTAACAAATCTAGAACCAGCGCCAGAATATGGTTACATCGTCGGAGCAAAAAAACCTAATGGCTTAGACTGTTCAGGATTTATCTCATGGGCTCTTAAAAATGCCGGATTTGATCCGGGAGACATTGGAGCAGGGGATAGTGCATATCCATATCAAATGACCAAATTAGGAGAATTCGTAAGCCTAACACCAGAACTAATTAAATCAGGAAAAATCAGAACTGGTGATTTAATAAATTACTGGGGCCACATCGGTATGATAATTGGTATTGATGAAGACAATATCTATGTTGCTGAAAGCCTACCAAATCTTGGCGGTGCCGTTGCTAAAAGATATTCCAAAACAAACATTAGAAATACCTTTACTCATGTAGTTTTAATGGATAAATATTACGAAAAAGATGGTAACCTAACAGATATGTGGTCTTAAACAAAATAAAAATTATATACTTAATTAGGAGAACGCTATGAAATTAAAAGATAATAGCAGTACCTTTCTAATTAAGTTTTTATTTGGCCTTCTAGTAATCGCTTTTCTATTTGGCACCTACATCTTTCTAAATCTAGATACAAATGTTAAAGAAGGAATCATCACTAGTTTAAGTGATATAAAAACATCTATCTTAGAGCCCCAAAACTTCATAATCAACCACATCATAATTCTATGTGTCTTATTCGTATTATCATTATCTGTCTTTGGCAGCATACTAGTAATATTCTATAACTTCTATGAAATAGCATCTCTCGGTTTCTTTATTGCTTCTATGATTAAATATAAAGGCATTTCCGGTCTTTTATTTGGTACAGGTGTATTTATATGTAATAAACTAGTTTGGCTTCTAATAATCAGTTATTTATGTATTATAAGCATAACTTATGGTATATCATTCATCCAAAAACTTCACACTGACAAAAGTATGTTAATCATTAAACACATCAAAAGATTAAGTATCCTTTTAGGTATAACAATCATAAGTGAAATACTAATCTATTTTCTAAGCAATAAAATCCTAAGCCTTTTGCTTTTTCTTCTATAATTTGCTATTATATATATGTGATATTTATGGAAAAAGTTGTAATTGGAATGAGTGGTGGAGTCGACTCATCAGTAGCTGCCTACCTACTAAAAAAAGAAGGATATGAAGTAATCGGTTTATTTATGCGTAACTGGGATGCCATGGTTAATGGGGACGTTTTTGGTAACCCAACCCTTAATGATAATATTTGTCCTCAAGAACAGGACTATAATGATGCCTTAGAAGTATGTAATAAACTAGATATTCCTCTTCATCGCATTGACTTTGTTAAAGAATACTGGGATAACGTTTTCGAATACTTTTTAAGCGAACTAAAACTAGGTAGAACCCCTAATCCAGACTTAATGTGTAATAAATATATTAAATTTGATTTATTTATTAAAGAAGCAAGAAAACTTGGTGCAGATAAAATCGCTACTGGTCACTACGCTAGAATAATTGGAAATAGATTATGTAGAGGAGTTGATTTAAATAAAGATCAAACCTACTTTCTAGCACAAGTCCCTGTCGGTCAATTTAAAGATGTATTATTTCCAATCGGCCATTTAACTAAACCTGAAGTAAGAAAAATAGCAGACGAAGCCGGTATACCAACTGCTAAAAAGAAAGACTCTACTGGTATATGCTTCATTGGAGAACGTAACTATCAAAAGTTTATCTCTAACTTCTTAAAACCTAATCCAGGGGATATTATTGATATTAAAACTGGTAATGTTATCGGTACTCATCAAGGTCTTATGAACTATACAATCGGTCAAAGAAGGAACGTTGGTGTATCTGGTAACCTAGAAAAACACTTTGTCGTTGGTAAAGACGTCGAGAAAAACATTCTATACGTTTCATTCGGTGATGATCCAGAAGAACTTTATTCAGATGCTTGCTTAGTAGATAACGTAAACTTCATCTCGCCATCTAGACCAGCATTTTGTACTGCAAAATTCAGATATCGTGGTAACGATTACGAAGTAATCCTTGAGTATTTAGAAAATAATAAAATACTAGTAAAATACCCAGAAAAAGTAAAATCAGTTACCCCTGGTCAAGCATGTGTATTCTACTTAGGAGAACAATGTCTAGGTTCAGGAATAATTAAAACAGTCATGAAAAATGGCGAAAACCTTTGGTATTTATAAATAATCAATTAAATAAAAATATAGCCTTTAATTTTAGGCTTTTTTAATGCCAACTTACTTGACAAGTGAACGTAAACTGGGTACAATAATAATGTAAACAAAATTGAATAGGAGAGATTAAAAATATTATGAAATATTTAAATGATATATTACAAGAATTAGGCATCTCTAAAGTTAGACTTGCCAAGTATTTAGGAGTTAGTAGACAAATGGTTTATAACTATTTAGAACTACCTAATTTAAGCAAATGGCCAAAGGAGAAAAAGATATCTTTACTTAAATTATTAGATATTGAAGATGGTGATGAAGAAACTATTAAAAATATTAAAGTCACTACAGAATACTTAATGGAAGTAGAGGATAGGTTAAGTAAAGGATTAAAAGATAACATGCAAGGGGAGTACCTTGATTTAAAAGGATTAAAGAAAGAAGAGCAACAACTAGTAAGTGATATTTCTTTCTTAATTAAAGAAAAATTACTTGATACAGACGATCATGAAGAAAGTTATTATGCACTACTTTATATGTATCGTTTACTTCAATCTATTGAAAACATTCCAGAAATTAAATATATGCTTGCTTACATGAGTAAGGCAGCTGGGTTTACTAATCCAAATGAATTTAAATTTAACGAAGATAAACAATTTATGTTTGAAGGAATTGTCCATTCTGCCTTTACCCTTTACAATAGTGGAAATGCAAGTAAGAATAGGGTAATTGAATCCCACAATAGATTCGTTCAAGAAATTGAAACTCGTAAAGAAGAAAAATTATCTCGTACTCAGCAACTTAATACTGTTAAGGTTCAAGCTCTACGCGAACTCGGTTATACTGAGATTAACACAGAAAATGCAGCTGAAGTTTACGAAAAGATTTACGAAATTGAATCTCGAAAAAAGAATTAAAAAAATAACCACTTCCCCTACTTTAAATTTTCACATAAAAAGGGGAGTGGTTTTAATAAAACAATCTATATATTATTAACTTATTAGTAAAAAATTAATTATAGGTAACATAACTAATAATATAGTTATAAACTTATTTTTAAAAGATAATAATTAATAAGAGTATGATAGATTACAAAGTTATATATTTATAATTTAATAAAATTTAGTCATAAATATCTTATAAATGAATTTAATGATTTATAGTTAAATCGTTAAGGTATACAATTTATAAGCTTTTTTAAGTTTTAGCATAATTTCCTATAATGTATGTTATGTTAACTCTTGCTTCAGATAATAATTTTGGCTGATTTATAATATAATCCCTAATTAGTAAATCATTAATCTTTATAAACTAATTATTAATAACTTTTAACTAAGTTATTTTTTTATTTCTAAATTCATTTTATATTTATAATTAATTACTCTTTATAATATATTAACTTCTTGATTCCTGGTATATATTTATTATTTTTGATTATTAATTATTATATTAATATACGTACATATGTACTCGGGCATATAATATTTTATATTTTACTACTCTTTTCCCCTTCTCCTTATATGTGTACAGTTACTTTACATATAGGTTAGGCGAGTATAAAAGTTATAAAACCAATAACAATACCTAAAATAATTCCTTTAATTACTGATGACTTATTATATTTCTCAGTTTCTTTAAATATATCATTAATAGATATACTTATCATGATACTAGCAGTCATAAGTAAAATAATACTAATTAATGTATTAGACATATATCTATATAAAAATATATAAGCAAGAATTGCTCCAAGTGGCTCAGACAAACCGCTTATAAAAGTATTAAAAAAAGCTTTACCTTTAGACCTAGTACTATAATATATTGGAATTGCAATAGCTATACCTTCAGGAATATTATGAAGCATAATTGCAATACTATACTTTAAACCTATTTTAATATCTATACTTGAACTTAAAAAAGTTAAAATTCCCTCTGGCAAGTTATGAAGCATTAAAGCAATCATTGATAGTATACCTAATTTATACAAACTCCCCTTCTCTTTTTTAGATTTACTAATTTGCTTACCTATCAAACTATTTAAAATGTATCCCAGAAACATTGCAATAATTAAAATTAAAATAGCAAGGAAAATATTATACTCTTTTTTTAAATAAAAGAAACCTTCTGGAATCAAATCAGTAATAGATATTATCATCATTATTGTCATCGAAAATGCAAGCGATGCACCAATAAAATCACTTGTTTTAGACGGCTTAATATAAATGAACAAATATCCAATAAGCGTAGATAAACCAGCAATTAAAGATATTATAAATGGTAAAAATATTTCTTTCATAATAAAATATATGCCATCTTATACCATTATTTTCCATTTATTAAACGAATTATAAAACTAATTTAGTACATAATAAGTATAGGAGGTAAGATATGAAAAGCAAAAACAAAGCTAAGTCTAGAAATTCAGCTAGAGAATCAGCAAAAAACAACTCTGGAAGTAAAAACTCTGGATGTCATAATGAAAACAACGCACGTTAATCTTTAGGGAAATATGTTTCATAGTCACTCTTTAATTTATTATTAGTCACATGTGTATAAATTTGAGTGGTACTTATATTTTCATGACCAAGAAGTTCTTGAATAATTCTTAGGTCCGCACCATTTTTTAATAAATGAGTTGCAAATGTGTGTCGTAAGGTATGAGGAGAGATGTCTTTCTTTATACCTTTTTTTAGTGCTTCTTTTTTTATAACTTTAAAAATAAACTGCCTACTTATCTTATCTCCCCTGTTATTTATAAAAACATAATCAGTATGTTTCTTATTAATTAATGGTCTATAATTGTTCATGTAATCATTCATAATATTTACTGCATAATCACCTAGTGGAACAATTCTTTCTTTACTCCCCTTTCCCATAATTCTAATTAGACATTCTTCACTGTCATAATTAGGAGTTTTTATGTTAACTAATTCACTAATTCTAATTCCAGAAGAGTATAAAAGTTCTAAAATAGTCTTATTGCGATAATCATAAGGTGATTCAACCTCAACATCTAATAACTTACCTACTTCTTCCTCAGTTAAATATTCTGGCAAGTGTTTAGTAAGTTTAGGTCTAGATACCTTATCAGCTGGATTCACACTTACTATTCCTCTTTTAATATTATAATTAAAATATGACTTAATCGACGTTATTTTATGAGCTACAGTAGTACTTTCCAAGTTTTTAATATATTTTAAATACTTTTCTAAATCTTCAGTATCAGATTCTAAAATATCTTTCTTTAAAAACTCTTCATATTTATTTAGATCATTCATATAAGCACCTACCGTATTATCACTATAGGCTCGTTCATATTTTAAATAATTACGATAGTTTTCTAGATTTTCATTCATATATCATCACAATTTAATTATACATTTGTCTTTAGTTTTTTTCAAATATAATATATAATATTAGTTGGAGGAAAAACTTATGGAACTACTTGCAAATATTTTAAGACCAGAAAAGTTAAGCGACGTTATTGGGCAAAGTCATCTTGTTGGTGATGGTAAAGTTATAAGTAATCTCATTCATAATAAGGTTCTTTTTTCAGTGATTTTGTATGGACCTCCCGGAACAGGTAAAACGAGTATTGCTAGCGCCATAGTTCATGAACTTAATATGACCTATAGAACACTTAATGCCGTAGTAAACAAAAAGGAAGACTTTGATATTGTTATTGAAGAAGCTAAAATGAATGGCTCAATGATCTTAGTTATAGACGAGATTCATAGAATGAATAAAGATAAACAAGATATATTACTTCCATATTTAGAAAGTGGGTTAATTACTATTATTGGTCTTACAACATCTAATCCATATCACTCAATTAATCCAGCAATTCGCAGTAGGTGTCAGATATTTGAACTACTTCCATTAAGTACCGATGATATAATTACTGGCCTAAAAAAAGGAATTCAAAAACTAGAAGATATTACAATAGATGATGACACAATTAAAGCTATAGCAAGTTATTCAAATGGTGATTTAAGAAGTGCACTAAACCTTCTAGAAGTTTGTTATTATAGTTCTAGTGATAAAAAAGTTACTAAAGAGGTTGTAACTTCTGTTAATGGTAAAGTTCCCCTATTTGCTGACAAAAATGATTCGGGCTATTATGATACAATTAGTGCCTTTCAAAAATCCATACGTGGTAGTGATGTAGATGCTGCCCTATACTATTTAGCAGTCCTTTTAGAAGCGGGAGATCTTGATATCATTTTTAGAAGAATGAGCGTTATTGCTTATGAAGACATTGGCCTAGCTAATCCTGGAATTGGGCCTAAAGTGCATGCTGCAATTGAAGCTGTTAAGCTACTTGGTATGCCAGAAGGAAGAATTCCATTAAGTGTTGTTGTAACTGAAATGGCTCTATCTCCTAAAAGTAATACTGCACATATAGCACTAGATAAAGCTATTAATGTAGTACGTAAAGGTGGTGCTGGTAAAGTTCCTAGCCATATTAGGACAAATAGTCCTCAATATAAATATCCACACGACTATCCTAAATATTATGTTAAACAACAATACTTACCAGATAATCTAGTTAATACAAAGTTTTACAGTCCGCACTTTAATAAATATGAAAATGGCCTAAATAAGGTCAATGAGGAGATGAAAAAGTAATGAAATGTGTAGTTATAGGTTCAGGGGCATTTGGCTTTGCTATCGCTGTTAATTTGCTTAAAAATGGCAATGATGTAACAGTATGGTGCAGTAGTAAAGATAAATTAAATGAAATACAGAGTGGTAAAGAAATTATTCCTGGTATTAAAACACCTACGGAAATGAAATTTACTGATAGTATCAAAGATGCTGTAATAGATGCTGATGTTATTTATCTAATGACAAGTGCTAAATATATTGGTGATGTAACAAAAAAGATTAATAAATATGCTAAAAAAGATGCCATTTACTGTATTGGTAGTAAAGGCATTGAACAAGGAAGTTGTGAATTTGTTCATGAAGTATTTAAGAAGAACTCTAATAATAGCAATTATGCAGTTATATCAGGCCCAAGCTTTGCAGTAGATTTAGCAAGTGGCGAACCAATTGGCTTTAGTTTAGCAGCATCTAATAGAAGAACTTCTAAATTAATAATTGAAACCCTATCAAGTAATAGTGTTAAATTAAGAAAGAGTTCTGATATGATAGGCGTTGAACTTTGCGGTTCAATTAAAAACGTTATTGCAGTAGCAGCTGGTATTATTACCGGTCTTGGTTATAATGAATCAACTAGAAGTTTCTTAATAGTTGAATCAATGCATGATATTAAATGGCTTATAAAAGTTTTAGGTGGCAGAAAGAAAACAATACTTAGTTTTGCTGGTATTGGAGACTTACTTCTTACTTGTACAAGCGTTAAAAGTAGAAACTATTCTTATGGTATTCTTTTAGGTAAAAAAGACTTTGATGGAGCTAAAAAATACTTAGAAACCACTACAGTTGAAGGATATTATACCCTAAAAAGTATCTATACCCTACTTAACCGTAAAAAAATTAAAATGCCAGTAGTTGATTTAATATATAGTATAGTTATGAATAATGACGACCCAGAAAAACTAGCAACATTCTTAATTAATAAAGACTAAAAAAAATAACCAATAATGATATGAGCCTCGTTTTTTGAACATAGAAACGAGGTTTTTATATAAGTAAATACGGCATGCTCAATAAAGCATTAGATAATAAAAATTTAGAAGGATTAATCCTACATTCGAATCAAGGATGACAATATCAACACGAATCATATCAACAAATGGTAAAGAATAAAGGAATAAAATAAAGTATGTCTAGAAAATGATGGAAAATTTCTTTGGACTTCTTAAAACCAAATGTTTTATGACCAAGAAAATAATTACAAAACAATTGATGACTATATTAATTATTATAATAATGATAAAATTAAAGTAAAATTAAAAGGACTGTCTCCTGTAAAATACAGGTTACAATCCTCTTTTGGTGGTCAGTTCATTTCTGATTTGCTTTGATAAATTCTAAATATTTATTACTATTTTGTATCAATTAATAATTCTTTTGGACTTTTCTTTAAATTGCTTGATGA
>ENA-OROD01000406-OROD01000406.1-human-gut-metagenome-genome-assembly--contig:-NODE-406-length-42554-cov-3.837808_pt1 | contig 42554 bp, 46 predicted proteins | sample MGYA00242123_ERZ509038 | MGnify/ENA primary metagenome ERZ509038 (study PRJEB26280, sample SAMEA2338719) | human gut metagenome | biome: human gut; feature: human-associated habitat; material: faeces... | reverse complement strand
GAAATGGGTAACTATTTAAAAAGTGCACATTATGCTGATGAAGCACTTGGTGTGTTCTTTAAGCTTGTTAAAGAAAATGGGTTAGACGAGGATACCGTATTTATATTATACGGGGATCATGAGAGTAAACTAGGCAAAAAAAACTTGAATTTACTATATAATTACGATGAAAAATCAGGTGAATATAAGAATAAACTTGACCCTACTTATGTTGATTTAGACAATTACCAATATGATATTCTTAAAAATACACCTTTGATTATCTATACAAGTAATGGTATAATAAATGGTGAAGTTAAAGATGTGATGGGAATGTGGGATGTGTTTCCAACTGTAGCAAACATGTTTAATTTAAGTTATAAGTATCCTTTGGGAAATGATATTTTCAGTAGAAATGATAAAATAGTAGTTTTTCCTAATGGAGATATTATTACAAATAAAGTGTTTTATAACAATTTAAGGGATGAATATGTTTCTTTGACTTCTGAGCCTATTAGTAGTGAGTATATTGATCAAATTAAGTTATATGCTGAAGTGAGACTTGAGGTAAGTAAAGGTATAATTGTACATAATTTGATAAGCACAGAGAGTGAGAAATTAGAAAGGATAAAAAGATGAGAAAAGTTTTAAATAAAAATAAGTTATTCTATTTTGTTATGATTAGTTTAATCTTAGTAGTTATTATAATAATTGGTCTAAAGTTTACTTTTGAGTTTTTAGTTAAAGATGATAAGAACGTAGTTACAAAGAAAGAACTTGATAGTTTAGAGTTGTATGGCTATACATTAGATGATTACGATAGTGATTTATATAAAGAGTATTTTAATGATTTAAAGAATACTTTAAATAGTAAAGAAGTTAATTATGAAGATTATTCTAAAGAAATAGTAAAATTATTTGTGAGTGATTTTTATACTTTAGATAATAAACTTACTAGTAGTGATATAGGTGGTGTTGAATTTATTCCTAGTGATATGGTAGAGAACTTTAAAATGCATGCTGGAGATACTATGTATAATCATGTTAAAACTAATATTTATGGAGATAGAGTGCAAAAGTTACCTATTGTAAAGAGTGTTGAAGTAACTAATATAGAGAATATTACTTATACTTATAAAGATAAAGAGTATTCAGCTTATAGAGTTAGTGCTAGGTGGGAATATCAAGAAGATTTGGGATATAAGAATAATGAAATATTTACTTTAATTAAAGATAATAATAAATTATATATTGTTGTGGGGGAATAATATGAATGAAGTATATGATTATTTACTTAACAAGAGTGGTATAAGATACAGAGATACTATAGTTTTAGGAATAAGTGGTGGGCCTGACTCGATGGCTTTACTTAGTATTATGCTTAAACTTAAAAGTGAACTAGATTTAGTTTTAATAGTTGCACATGTTAACCATAATGTTAGAGAAGAAAGTAAGGAAGAAGAAGAGTATGTAAGAAAGTATGCTAAAGAAATCGGAGTTATTTTTGAAGGACTAAGTGTTAAAAATTGGGGAGATGATAACTTTGAAAATGAAGCTAGAACTGTTAGATATAATTTCTTTGAAAAGATAGTTAGAGAATATAATGCTAAATATTTAATGACAGCACATCATGGGGACGATTTAATTGAGACTATTCTTATGCGTATAGTAAGAGGTTCTACTTTAAAAGGATATAGTGGATTTAGTAAATGTGTTGGTAGAGATGGGTATACAATTATTAGACCTTTAATTAGTGTTACAAAAGATACTTTAGTTAAATATTGTGAAGAAAATGGGGTAAAATATTATATAGATAAGACTAACTTAGATGACGTTCATACAAGAAATAGATATAGGAATTGTATGTTACCATTTTTAAAGAAGGAAGACCCATTAGTACATGAAAAGTTTTTAAAGTTTAGTGAAACTTTGCTTTTATATAATAATTATATTGATAAGGAAATTAAAGAAGTGATCACTAAAGTATTTAAAGGTGGAGTGTTAGATATTCCTAAGTTTAAAGAGCTTGACTATTTAATTCAAAGTAAGATTATTTATAGTATACTAGAGAAAATATATGGAGATGATTTATTTATTGTTACTAGTACACATGTTAATTTGATATTTGATTTAATAAATAAAGAAACTCCTAATAGTGTGGTTCATTTACCTAATAATGTTAAAGTGGTAAGAGCTTATGATGAAGTTAGTTTTGATTATGAAGAAGAAGAATCTAACGTGTATGAAATTGAGATAAATGATGTTGTGAATTTACCTAATGGAAAGAATATTGAAGTAGTAAGTAGTTGTGAAGATACTAGTAACAATACTATTAGACTAAATATTGATGATGTTACATTACCTCTTTATGTTAGAACTAGAAGAAATGGAGACAAGATGATGGTTAAAGGAATGAATGGACATAAAAAGGTTAATGATATATTTATAGATAGTAAGATTTCTACAAAAGATAGACATGTTTGGCCAGTTGTGAGTGATGCAGAAAATAACATTATTTGGATACCTGGACTTAAAAAGAGTAAATTTGATGTAGAAAAAGGTAAAAAGTGTGATATAATACTTAAGTACTATTAAAGAAAGGAAGAGATTATGAAAAAGAAAAATATGTTTAAAGACATTATGCCTTATATTATGCTTATATTTGTAGTTGGTATTATTTACTATACATTTAATTTAAATAATGTTAAGGTTAATGAAATGAATTATAATGAGTTTTTAACTAATTTAAAAGGAGAAAAGGTTAAGGAATTAACTGTTACACCAAAAGATAGTGATAGTGTATATTTGATAACTGGTAAACTAGAAAACTATAGTAAAAACGAGACATTTAAGTTGATTGTTCCATATACAGATAGTGTTATTGATAACATTCTTAGTATTAGTAATGAACAACAACTTGATGTTAAGATTAATAAAGATCCAGGAAGTGTTAGTTGGTTAGTAATAATTTTAGATTTCGTTCCAATACTTTTAATCGGTGGACTTACTATTTATTTAGTAAGAGCAATGATGGGTAATGGCAAAGGTGGAACACTAGACTTTGGAAGAAGTAGAGCTAAACTTAATCAAGAAGGTGGAAAAGTTACATTTAAGGATGTTGCTGGACTTAATGAAGAGAAAGAAGAAGTTAAAGAGTTAATAGACTTTTTAAAGAGTCCTAAGAAGTTTACTAAGTTAGGGGCTAGAATTCCTAAAGGTGTTTTATTAGTTGGTCCTCCAGGAACAGGTAAAACATTACTTGCAAAAGCAGTGGCTGGGGAAGCTAAAGTACCATTTTATTATATAAGTGGAAGTGATTTCGTTGAGTTATTCGTTGGTGTTGGTGCATCACGTGTAAGAGATATGTTTAAACAAGCTAAACAAAATGCTCCATGTTTAATATTTATTGATGAAATAGATGCAGTGGGTAGACAAAGAGGAACAGGTTTAGGTGGAGGACATGATGAAAGAGAACAAACTTTAAACCAATTACTTACTGAGATGGATGGTTTTGGGGCTAATGAAGGGATTATAATTATAGCTGCAACTAATAGACCAGATGTACTTGATCCTGCACTTTTAAGACCAGGTAGATTTGATAGACAAGTTACTGTTAATTTACCAGATGTTAGAGAAAGAGAAGCTATACTTAATGTTCATGCTAAGGGTAAGATTTTTGATAAAGCTGTTAACTTGAAGAGAATAGCTGAGAGAACTCCAGGGTATAGTGGAGCTGACTTAGAAAACTTACTTAATGAAGCTGCACTTTTAGCTGTTAGAAGAAATAAAGACGATATTGGAATGGACGAGATAGACGAAGCTAGTGATAGGGTTCTTATGGGTCCTGCTAAAGTTAGTAGAAAAGTAACAGATTATGAAAAGAATATAGTAGCTTATCATGAAAGTGGACATGCCGTTTTAGGAATAGAACTTCCTAATGGTGAAGAAGTTCATAAGATTACAATTATTCCTAGAGGTATGGCTGGAGGGTATACTCAAATGCTTCCTAAGGAAGAGAGAACTTTGGTTGCTACTAAGGATGAGTTACTTCAAAGAATTACAAGTTATTTAGGTGGTAGAGTTAGTGAAGAATTGTTCTGCGGTGAAATATCTACAGGAGCTTCAGATGACTTTAAGAGAGCTACTCAAATAGCAAGAAGTATGGTTACTGAATATGGTATGAGTGACTTGGGTCCTGTACAATTTGAACATAAAAGTGGAGAAGTATTCTTAGGAAGAGATTATACTAATAGTAGTAAAAACTATAGTGATGCTGTTGCTTTAGAAATAGATAAAGAAATTAGAAAGATTATAAATGAATGTTATAAGAATGCTAAGGATATCTTATCTAAGAATAAAGGCTTAGTTGAAGCTTTAGCTAAGACATTATATGAAAAAGAAACAATTACTAAAGAAGAAATTGAAGAAGTAGTAAGAGAATATAATGAAGGTAAGAAAACTAAAAAGAAAGATAAAGTTGAAGAGTAAAATCTTCAACTTTTTTTGAAATGATGATATTCCTTTGAAAAATATTGATTTTGCAAAAAAACACTTGAAAAACTTAGGAAAAAATGCTATTATTTTGAAAAGAAGTCTACTTTGAAAATTGATTTCTTTATTAGATATAATAATCAAGCAACTGCTGTTGAAGTTAAATCAGCTGATAATACAAAATCTAAGAGTTTAAAGTCTGTTATGGAAAATTATGGATTAAAGTCTGGACTAAAATTATCTAGTAAAAATTTGGGTTCTAATAATGAAAATGTAACAGGTTTACCAATTTATATGAGTATATTTTTATAAACAAAGAGACTTATTAAAAGTTTATTTAAAATATCGTATAGAAATTTTAGTAAAAACTCCATTTGGTTAGTAGTGAATGGGACTTTTACTTTAAAAAGATGTGAAATATAATTATATTGTTTTAATTTTATTTTTGTAATTTTCTTAAAAAAGTGATGTATTATTTCTAGATATGTGCACTAATATTATAGAGATTATTAAAAATTATTTTGAAAGTTTTTAATAATCTCTTTTAAGTTAGTGTTTTTTGTGTTAAAATATTCTATAGTGAGGTAGTATTATGGGAAAGGTTATATCACTTGTAAATCAAAAAGGTGGGGTAGGCAAAACAACAACAAGTATAAATTTATCTAGTGCTTTAGGGCATTTAGGTAAAAAGGTTTTATTAATAGATTTAGACCCACAAAGTAATAGTACTACTGGGCTAGGTCTTAATAAAGCTAATATTAATAAGAGCATCTATGATGTTATTACACATAACTCAGATATAAGGGATGCTATTATTAAAACAAAATTTAAGAATTTATCTATTATTCCATCTATGATTTATTTAAGTGGAGCAGAAATAGAGTTAATTCAAATGGCTAGTAAAGAAAGTGATTTTATAATAGGGGATCAACTTAAGTTACAGATAGATTTGATAAGAGACAGATATGATTATATTTTAATAGATTGTCCACCTGCACTTGGAGTTCTTACTACTAATGCACTTGCTGCTAGCGATAGTGTATTAATACCTGTACAATGTGAATATTATTCACTAGAAGGGGTTACACAACTTTTAAATACAATTTTACTTACGCAAAGTAAGATAAACCCAAAGTTAGATATAGAGGGTGTTTTACTTACAATGCTTGATGGTAGAACATTAGTGGGGCTTGAGGTTGTTGAAGATGTAAGAAAGTTCTTTAAAGAGAAAGTATTTAATACTATTATTCCAAGACTTGTTAGACTTGTTGAAGCACCAAGTCATGGAAAACCAATTTTGGAATATGATCCAAAATGTAGAGGAGCTTTAGCTTATATTAATTTAGCAAAGGAAGTGATTGCAAGAAATGGAAACTAGTACAAAAAGAAGAGCCTTAGGTAGAGGATTAGAAGAATTATTCTATAATGAACCAATCGATTACAATAAAGTAGAAGAAAAAATACTAACAGAAACACCAAGAGAAGAAATTGAAATGGTAAAAATAGATGAATTAAGAAGTAATCCATACCAACCAAGAAAAGTATTTGATGAAGAAGCACTACAAGAATTAGCCGCTTCAATAAAAGAACATGGTGTATTTCAACCAATCATAATTAAAAAGAGTATTAAAGGCTATGAAATAATAGCAGGTGAACGAAGAGTAAAAGCCTCAAAAATGGCTGGACTTGAAGAAATACCAGCAATAGTACGTGATTTTTCTGATAATGAAATGATGGAAATAGCTCTATTAGAAAACTTGCAAAGAGAAAACTTAAATGCTATCGAAGAGTCAACAGCTTACAAAAAATTATTAGAGACCTTATCTCTAACACAAGAAGAACTTGCTAAAAGACTAGGAAAAAGTAGAAGTCATATCACAAATATGTTAGGACTTTTAACATTACCAGAAGAAGTTCAAACAGCTTTGAGTAACAAAGAATTAACTATGGGACATGCTAGAATAATCAGTAAACTAGAAAATAAAGAGCAGCAAATAGCTCTAACCAATAGAGTTAAAGACGAAGGCCTTAGTGTTAGACAATTAGAAGACATTACTCAATCAAACGAAAAATTTATAAGAGTACATGAAATAAAGAAAAAACCAAAAGAAGTAAACTCAGAATATCAATACTTACAAGAAGAATTATGCGAAAGACTAGGAACAAAAGTTAGAATAAAGAGTAATAAAATAGAAATAAGCTTTGTTAATTCTAGTGATTTAAATAGACTACTAGAAATAATGAATCTAGAATCTATGAGGTAATTTATGTTAAAAATGAAGAGTATTGAATTTGATATAATGCAAATAGTTTTACCAATAGTTTATATATTAATAGGAATGATCATATATAAATTATTAAAAAGAATTATTGATAAAAGCATAAATGTAAGTAAGATAACGCTAAAATCTCATAAACAAAGAGCACAGACAATAAAAATGTTGATCCTAAATATAATAAAATACATAACTGTTATCCTAGTAACTTTAGCTATCTTATCAACTTATGGTATTAATGTTAAATCAATACTAGCTGGACTTGGAATAACAACAGCTATTATTGGTCTAGCTTTCCAAGATTTAGCAAAAGACTTAATAGCAGGAATAGCCATCATAACCGAAAATCAATACGAAGTAGGGGATACTATCGAAGTTGATGGATTTATGGGAGAAGTTGTTTTCTTAGGCTTAAAAACAACAAAAATAAGAGATTTTAAAGGAGCAACTAAAATTGTTTCAAATCATAACATGGATAAAATAATAAATTATAGTCTTCATGATAGTCTAGCCTTAATAGATATTGGTGCAAGTTACGATAATACTCCAGAAGAAGTAGAAAAAGTTTTACAAGAGCTAATAACTTCTCTAAATGGAAAAATTCCAAATGTAACAGGAGATATTCAGTTACTAGGAATAAATAAATTAGGAAATTCATCAGTTGAATATCGTATAACAGCACCAACTAAACCAATGCAACACTATGCTGTAGAAAGAATATTAAGAAAAGAAATAAAAAATGCCTTCGATAAAGCAAAAATAAATATACCATATCCACAAGTAGAGGTGCATAATGGAAAATAAAGAATATACAATAGGTACCAAAGTAATTATGAAAAAACCACATCCCTGTGGTACAAATAAATGGGAAATTACTCGTTTAGGTGCCGATATAAAGATAAAGTGTATTAACTGTGGTAGAACAGTTTTAATACCTAGAATAGAATTCAATAAAAAACTAAAAAAGATAGTTGAAGAGGAGGAATAGAATGTTTCAAAAGAAAAAACTTCGCTTAAAAAAATTTTATCTCCATCCAACAACAACATATTTACTATTAACAATAGGTATTGTAATACTTAGTGCCATATTTTCAGGACTAGAGATGCAAGCAACCTATAATACTATTAATGTAAATACAAATGAATTAGAGCCAACACTAATAGCAGTAGAAAACTTACTTAGTTTTGATGGCATGAAATTTATTATAAGTAATGCTACTAAAAACTTTATTAGTTTTGCTCCTCTAGGAACATTACTAGTATCACTATTAGGACTAACAATAGCTGAATCAACTGGTATGTTAGAAACAATAACTAGAAGAAAATTAAAAAAGATACCTAAAAATATTTTTACATTTATAATTCTTTTTGTAGCAACCATTTCATCATTAATAAATGAAGTTGGTTACGCTATACTAATTCCTCTAGTTGCTCTAATTTACTTCATGAATGATAGAAACCCAATTTTAGGTATAATAACAGCCTTTACTGGAGTTGCCTTTGGTTATGGAGTTTCAATATTTGTAGGTAGTATGGAAGACTCCTTAATAGAATATACAAAGAGTGCAGCAGCTTTAATAGATGATACAACACATATAGCTCTAACCTCAAACTTATTCTTTATAATAGCAGCTTCAATTATAATTTCTGTAGTAGGAACAATTATAATAGAGAAAATAATAGCTCCAAAAATAGGAAAGTATAAAAAAGAAGAAGAATTAGCTCAAACAGAAAAATATAGTATAGTTTTAGATGAAGATAAAGAACAAGTTGAAATAGAAAAAGATCGTCGTGAAAAAGCCGGTATGAAATCAGCTTTGATTACAGGAATAGTTTTCTTAGTACTATTTATTTGGTCAATGATGCCAAATTTACCATATTCAGGAATGTTACTAGACATGAATGAAAATACATATCTAAATCAAGTATTTGGAGATAATTCATATTTTAAAAACTCCTTCACATATTTAGTATCATTATTCTTTTGTATAACAGGACTTGCTTATGGAGTAGCAGCTCATACAATAAAAAGTGATCATAACTTAATAGAAAAAGTAAGTGAAAAATTTTCTAAATTAGGTAGTGTATTTTTACTTATGTTTGTAGCAGCACAATTCATTGCTATATTTAAAAAGACAAATATTGGACTAGTTATTACAACTTGGTTGGCAAACTTAATTAGAATATTAGATTTTTCTGGTATACCATTAATAGTAATAACAATAGTTTTTATAGCTTTAGCCAACATTTTCTTAACAGGAACAGCAACAAAATGGATGATATTTGCTCCGGTAGTAGTTCCGCTATTTATGCAGTCAAACATCTCTCCACAATTTGCTCAAATAGTTATGAGAGCCGGAGATTCAATGACAAAAGGATTTACTCCTTTACTAGCAGCTTTTACTATCTATACTGGTTATTTAAATATATATAATTTAAATTTAAAGAAACCATATACAATAAGTAAATCTTTAAAATTAATAACGCCATACTTCTTGTTAATATCTGCAACTTGGATTTTATTAATAATTGGTTGGTATATTTTAAGACTACCTATTGGACCAAATGTATTTCCAACGATTTAACACCGTAAGGTGTTTTTTCTTTATATAATCGAAAACTCTACCAAAAAATAAAAACTATGCTATAATAACTAAAGAAAGAAAAGAGGTACATATATGAGTTTAACAGCAGGTATCGTAGGATTGCCAAATGTAGGTAAATCTACACTATTTAATGCCATAACAAATCAAAAAATATTAGCGGAAAATTACCCTTTCGCAACAATTGAACCAAACGTAGGTGTCGTAACAGTTCCAGATGAAAGAATGGACAAATTAAAAGAAATGTACGAGCCCAATCGTTTTATACCAACAGCTTATGAATTTACTGATATAGCAGGATTAGTAAAAGGTGCATCTCAAGGAGAAGGACTTGGTAACAAATTCTTATCCCACATACGTGAAGTGGATGCCATAGTAGAAGTAGTAAGATGTTTTGATGATGGAAAAATCATTCACGTCGAAGGCAATATCGATCCAATTCGTGATATTGAAACAATAAACCTAGAATTAGCTATTGCTGATCTAGATGTTATCAATAATAGAATAGAAAGAGTTGCTAAAAAAGCAAGAACTACAAAAGATAAGGATGATTTATTAGAAGCTGAAGTACTAGAAAAGTGTAAAAAAGCCTTAGAAGAAAACAAAGCGTTAAGACAAATTGGTCTAACAGACGAAGAAAAGAAAATAATAAAATCTTATAGTTTTCTAACTCTAAAACCAATAATTTATCTTGCTAACATCAAAGAAAGTGAACTAGGAAATCCAGATAATGAATACGTAAAATTAGTAAAAGACTATGCTTCAAAAGAAAATGCCAGAGTAGTAAGTCTTTGTGCTAAAGTAGAAGAAGAATTAAGTGAAATGTCTAAAGAAGATAAACAAGAAATGTTAGAAGGACTAGGTTTAGATGGTTCAGGTCTAGATAAACTAATAACTGCAACTTATGACATTCTAGGTCTAGCAACTTATTTTACAGTAGGTAAAGATGAAGTAAGAGCATGGACATTTAAAAAAGGTATGAACGCAAAACAATGTGCTGGAATAATTCATACAGACTTTGAAAAAGGATTCATCCGTGCCGAAGTAATTTCATATACTGATTTAATAGAATGTGGAAGTGAACTAAAAGTAAAAGAAGCTGGAAAAGCTCGTTTAGAAGGAAAAGACTATTTAATGCAAGATGGAGATATTTGTCACTTCAGATTTAACGTATAAAGGGGAAAATAATGGATTCTAAAATCAAAATATTTGAAACAGGAATAAAAGATGGAATAATGAGTAGAAATAAAAAGTTCTACAATAAAAATCTAACTCAACCAGAAATAAACAAAATATTTTTAAAGACAAGACAAAAAATAGGAAGAAAATATGGTATCAATGGTCTTCATATGTTTCAAGCTTTACAAAAAACTCCTAGTAATAAATTAAATTATGAGGATGGAAAGTACATAGTTATATCAGAAAAAAACATGCAACAAGAGGACTATTGGTTTGAAGAATTACCAGCAGATATCTTAATTCTTTCAAATCAATATAAAAATGTAATTGTAGGAAATCAAATGTCTGATTGTCCAGTAATAATAGCAGAAGATAGGAAAAATGGAGTTACTGCTTTATCTCATTGTGGAGCAAGTTATATAAATAGAAAGTTACCAATTCAAACAATTGAAGCTTTAATAAAAGAATACAACAGTGATGTATCTAATATATATGTATACATAGGAAGTTGTATAAAAAAAGAAAGTTATACATATGATTGTTATCCAAAATGGGCAACCACTACAGAAGTTTGGCAAGACTGTATTTCAGAAGAAAATGGATTATATAAGATAGATTTAGTAAAAGCAATTATTAAACAATTAGAAAGTATTAATATAAAGCATATAGATGTTAGCAAAATAGATACATACGCAAATGAAAATTATTATTCACATTTAGCAGAACATCAAGGAAATGAAAAAAAGACCGGTCAAAATTTTGTGGGCTTCTTCTACAAAAAATAAAAGTCTAAAACAAAAGTAGTAAGATAAAAGTAAACACAACAAAGGTGAACACATTTATTTTTTTTGATTGTAAAAAATCTCACAAACCATGAAAAGTACTTTAATATAAATAAATTTAATAAGATATTAAGGCAAAATTATAGACAAAAAAAAATAACTTTGTTATAATACATCCGAGTATTTAAAATACTCCTTGCTGTAATTACAGCCGAATAGTCCAAAAGGAGGTGCAAACAATGAATAAATATGAAGTTATGTTTATCGTAAGACCTGACATGGAGGAAGCAGAAATTAAAAAGACTGCTGATGATATGAAAAAGGTTTTAGCTGATAATGGTGCTAAGTTTTTAGAAGAAAAATCATTAGGACAAAAAGAATTAGCTTATGAAATCAACAAGTTTAAGACTGGATACTATTATCTATTTGTAGTTGAAGCTGAAAGCAAAGCTACAAAAGAATTTGATCGTGTAGCTAGAATCAATGAAAGCCTACTTCGTCATTTAGTTGTAAAAGTAGAAGACTAAGAGAAAGAGGTAAAAAAATATGAATAAAGTATTTTTAATAGGAAGATTAGCAAGAGATCCTGAATTAAGATATACAGGTAATAATACTCCAGTAGCAACATTTTCACTAGCTGTTAATAGACCTTTTACTAGTCAATCTGGTGAAAGAGAAGCCGACTTTATTCCTGTTGTAGTATGGAGAAAACAAGCCGAGAATGTTAAAAACTATTTAACACAAGGTAGTCAAGCTGCAATAGAAGGTCGTATTCAAGTAAGAAGTTATGATGATAACAATGGTCAAAAAAGATATGTTACAGAAGTAATTGCTGATAATGTAGAATTTTTAGGATCAAGATCTTCCTCAAATAACGTAAATAATACACCATCACAAGATAATGGTCCAACTCCATATGATTTTGGAGGAGCTAAAGAACCTAAAGGAACAGATGTAGATAGTAATCCATTTGCCGACTTTGGTTCAAGTATTGAAATTAGTGATGATGAATTACCATTCTAAAAAGGAGGATAAACAATGGCAGAATTTAATCGTAGAAAGAAAAAAGTTTGTATGATGTGCACAAAAAATGCAGTAGTTGATTATAAAGATCCAGAAACTTTAAGAAGATATACAAATGAAAAAGGTAAAATTGTACCAAGACGTGTAACAGGGAACTGTGCCTTACATCAAAGATATATAGCAAAACAAGTAAAAAGAGCACGTGCAATCGCATTAATGCCTTATACAAGATAAGAGTGTACCAGTAATGGTATGCTTTTTTATTAGACAAATAGCCCGAATTATTATATAATATATTTGAAATTCGATAGGAGGCTATATGGGAATTATTGATAAAAGACGCGAACTAAATAGAAGTATTCGTAAAAGTAAAAATATCTTTTTGATGGCCCATAAAGACTTAGATCTAGATGCTTTAGGTAGCTGCATAGGACTAAGTACAATCTTAGGTCAAAAGAAAAAAGATTGTTATATAATAATAGATGATAAAAATCATGAACTTGGTGTAGAAAAAGTACTAAGAGAACTAGAAGGATGTATCAAAATAATAAGAAGTGAAGATATTTCTAGATATCTACATCCTAATGCTCAAAAAAACTTATTAATAATATTAGATACTAATAAAGATGAATTAGTACAAAGTAAAGACCTATTAAAGAAAATTGAAAGAAAAGTAGTTATCGATCATCACGATATCTCAAAGTCAACTATTAAAAACGCTGTTACAATAATAGACAATGAAGTATCAAGTGCTTGTGAGATGATTACACAATTAATAGAGTTTTATGATGTAGAATTAGAACCATACTATGCAACTGTTCTACTTTCAGGAATAGTTTTAGACACTAACAACTTTACTCTAAAAACAACAGCTGAAACATTCTATGCAGCATATTATCTAACCAGTTTAGGAGCAAGTGCTAAAAAAGTTCAATATTTACTAAAACAAGATATCATGGAGTATACAGAAAGACAAAAATTACTAGCAGATATTGAAACAATAAATCATAGAATAGCCTTTACAAAAGCAACACCATATACAATATATAGACGTGAAGACTTAGCCAAGGTTGCTGATACATTATTATTCTTCAATAATATAGAAGCATCATTTGTAATAGGAAAAATTGGCAAAGACACTGTAGGAATAAGTGCTAGAAGTCTAGGAAACTATAATATCAGTAAAATTCTAGAAAAACTAGGTGGAGGCGGAGATACCTACAATGGTGCTGCAAAGTTTGAGAAAACAACAATTAGCAAAGTAGAGCAAATGCTAAAAAAAGAAATAGAAGCTCAGGAGGGTGAATAAAATGGAAGTAATTTTTATAAAAGACTTAAAAAATCAAGGTAAAAAGGGACAAATAAAAAATGTAAAAGATGGTTACGCACAAAACTTTCTAATAAAGAATGGCTATGCCGTAGCTAAAACAAAAGAAAACTTATCAAAATTAGAACATGAAAATGCTAAAAAAGCAGAAGAGGACAAAAACAATAAACAAGTAGCAGAAGAACTAAAACAAAAATTAGAAAAAGTAGTTCTAGAATTCAAAGTAAAAACTGGTGAAGGTGACAAAGTATTTGGTAGTATAAGTCAAAAACAAATAAAAGATGAACTACAAGCTCAAGGATTTAAAATAGAAAAAAATCAAATAGATAATAGTAAACAAATATCTAGTCTTGGTTTCCATAACGTAGATATTACATTATACGCTGGAATAACAGCAACAATAAAAGTACATTTAGTAAAGTGAGGAAAAATATATGGTTAATAAAGTTATGCCCAACAACTTAGAAGCTGAAGAATCCGTATTAGGTGCATGTTTTTTATCGAAGTATGCCCTACAAAAAGCTACAGAAAACTTATTACCAGAGTCATTCTATAATGAAAAGAACGCTAAGATATTTTCTTCAATGATTGCACTTCAAGAAGAAAAAACACCAATAGACCTAACAACAATAACTAGTTATTTAAAGAAAAAAAATGAACTAAATGAAGTTGGTGGAGTTGAATATCTAACAGAAGTATTAAACTTCGTACCAACAGCAAGTAATGTAGATTATTATATTCAAACAGTAGAAGAAAATGCTATATTAAGAAGATTAATAGAAACAGCCAATGAAATAGCAACAGAAGGTTATCGTAATGATGAAAGTATCAATGAAATATTAGATAGTTCTGAAAAGAAAATCTTAAGCATTGTAAAAAATCGTAAGTCTAGTGAGTTTAGATCGATAAAAGAAGTTCTAGCAAAAACTCAATCTGATCTAGAACGTTTATCAGAATTTAAAAATGAAATAACAGGTTTAGCAACAGGTTGGTATGATTTAGATAAATTAACAACAGGACTTCATCCCAATGAATTTATAATTATTGCTGCTAGACCGGCTATGGGAAAAACTGCTTTTGCACTTAATCTAGCAACTCATGCTGCCATGACTCAAAATAAAAGTGTAGCCGTATTCAACTTAGAAATGAGTGCTGAGCAATTAGCGATGCGTATTCTATCTTCTCTAGGTCAAATAGAAGGATTTAAGCTTCGTACTGGTAACTTAATGAACAATGACTGGAAAAGAATCAATGAGGCTATCTCACAACTATCAAATACCAATTTAGTAATAGATGATACACCAGGTATTACAATAGGCGAAATAAGAGCCAAATGTCGTCGTCTAGCAAGTAGTGAAAAAGGCCTAGCTTTGGTCGTAATTGACTACTTACAGTTAATTTCTGGTGGTAAAAACTATGGAGCCAATCGTCAACAAGAGGTTTCAGATATTTCTCGTAGTCTAAAGACACTAGCTATGGAACTAAATGTACCAATAATAGCCTTATCTCAATTATCACGTAGTGTAGAAGGAAGAGAAGATAAACGACCAATAATGAGTGACTTAAGAGAGTCTGGTTCAATAGAGCAAGATGCTGATATCGTATCATTCTTATATCGAGATGATTATTACAATAAAGAAGCGAGAACAGAAGATAATACAAGTATAAGTGAATTAATAATAGGAAAACATCGTAATGGACCAACAACAACAATAGAACTATTATTTAAAAAGAATACTTCAACGTTTTTAAACTTAAAACGAGACAAGGAGAATAAGGAGGCAAATTAGTGAAATATAAGAAATTAAGCCTTTTAGTAGCAGTAATGTTAGTATTATCACTTTTCCTAGTAACAGGTTTTACTACTAAAAGACAGAATACACATACTGTCTATAGAGTTTATTTAAAAGGAAAATCACTAGGCATAATAAAATCTAAAGATAGTTTAGAAAAATATATTAATAAAAAACAAGCCGAAATAAAAGAAAAATACAATGTAAAAAAAGTATATGTTCCATCTGAACTAGATATAGTTAAAGAAATAACTTATGATGATGATTTAACTTCAGTAGAGAAAATCTATAATAAAATCAAAGATATTTCTCCATTTACCATCTCTGGATATGCTGTTAAAATAAAAGGTGTTGACTCAAAAGACAGTGCTGGAAAAACAATTAAAGGTAAAAACCAAACAATATATGTACTAGATAAAAAAGTATTTTCAAATTCTGTAAATAATATTGTAAAATCTTTTATTCCAGAAGATGAGTACAATGCGTTTGTAAATGATACCCAAAAAGAAATAGAAGATGTTGGAAAGATAATTGAAAAGATTTATATAGAAAATACTATAACAATTAGAAAGCAAAAAGTACCTGTTGATAAAAAAATTTATCAAGAAGAAAAAGAATTAAGTAAATACTTATTGTTTGGAACAACCGAAGACCAACAAAAATATACGGTAAAAGCTGGCGATACGATTGAAGATGTAGCATTTGATAATAAGATGTCTACAGAAGAATTTTTAATTTCTAACCCTTCAATATCAAATGCCAAAAGTTTATTATATGCTGGGCAAGAAGTAACGTTAGGTATTTTAAAGCCTCAATTTAATGTTGTTGAAAAAGATTACGTTGTAATTCAAGAAGAAAAGAAATATACAACAGAAACTAAGTATGATGATTCTAAATATCTTGGATATACTGAAATTCAACAAAAAGGATCAAATGGCCTAAATCGTGTTACTCAAATAATAACTAAGGTTAATGGTGCTACAACTAATATTACACCTGCTGGAACAGAAGTAATAAAAGAACCAATTAATGAAATCATTATTAAAGGTGGTCAAAAATCCATGTACAACGGTTATGGTTCAGTGCTACCAACAAAAGGAGAATGGGGCTGGCCTGCATCATGTGCATCTATTTCATCACCATTTGGTTATCGTTGGGGAATCTTACACGATGGTGTTGATATAGCTGGTTGTGGATATGGCTCAAATGTTTTTGCTGCTATGGATGGTACCGTAGTAGAATCCAAACGTACATATGGTAGTTTTGCTGGTGGATATGGTACAAATGGTGAGTACATAACAATAGACCATCATAATGGATACTACACAATGTATGCACACTTATGTCCTGGTTGTAGATACGTAAAAGTAGGAGATACAGTTTCAAAAGGACAAATTATTGCTGGTATGGGTCAAACAGGATGGGCAACAGGAGTACATTTACACTTCTCTATTTGGAGAGGATTCCCTTATTATCCAGGTAGTAGAGCGTTAAATCCAATGGCTTACTATTAAAATGAAGTTTAAAGTTTTAGCATCCGGCTCAAAAGGTAACTGTACAGTTATCATGACAGATGAAGCAAAGATAATAATAGATATGGGAATTTCTTACCAAACTTTGAAAAAAAGTTTAGAAGAAGATTCCCTTTCTTTAAATGATTTTACAGGAATATTAATTACCCATTGTCATAAAGACCATACTAATGGTTTAGCATCATTAGTAAAACATACCAAATTAAAAGTATATATACCAATAAAAATGTATGATAGCCTTAAAGAACTAATCTCAAAAGACGACTGTATTTTTATAGAAGATAATTTTAAGATAAATGATATAAAAATAGAATTAATACATACATCACACGATGCTCCAGCATCAGTTGGTTACATTATAGAAAATAATAATAAAAGTCTAGTATACGTAACAGATACAGGCTACATTAATCGTAAGTACCTAAATAAAATGACAGAAAAAGATTGCTACATTATAGAGAGTAATCATGATGAAAAAATGTTAATGGATGGACCATATCCTAGATTCTTAAAAGAAAGAGTAATAAGCGATAAGGGCCACTTATCAAATACAACAACGGCTAAATATCTTCAAAAAATAATTGGAGATAATACTAAGAGAATAGTTTTAGCCCATTTAAGTGAAACAAACAATACAGAGGAACTCGCCTATAATACAACAAAAGACTTACTAAATGATAAAGACATTGAAGTACTAGTTGCTAAACAACATGAATCTACTCCAATAATAGAGGTGTAATATGATAAAGATAATAACTGTTGGAACAATAAAAGAAAAGTATTTAAAAGACGCTATAGCTGAATATCAAAAACGTCTTCAAAAATATACTAATCTTGAAATAATAGAACTAAAAGATGAAGGCTTGGTTGAAAAAGAAAAAGCAATTCACTTAGAAGGTGAAAAGATAAAAAAACACCTCACTGAAAAGGACTATATAATAACAATGGAAATAGAAGGGGAACAGTTAAACTCTATAGAATTTTCCAAAAAGTTAGAAAAGATTCAGTTAGAAAGTAGTAATATCGTCTTTATTATTGGTGGAAGTTATGGACTAAGTCCTGAAATAAAAGCCAAATCGAAACTACATTTATCAGTTTCAAAAATGACCTTTCCACATCAATTGTTTAGAGTAATATTATTAGAACAAATATATAGAGCTTATAAAATAATGAATAATGAAAGTTATCATAAATAGGAGGACAACATGATAGGTAATAGTTGGGATGAGTTATTAAAAGAGGAGTTTAAAAAAGAATACTTCCAAAATCTAATGAACTTTGTTAAAGAAGAGTATAGAACAAAAACAATCTATCCGAAGCAAAGTGATGTCTTTAATGCTTTTCGTTATACAGACTTTAATGATATTAAAGTAGTAATTTTAGGACAAGATCCATATCATGGACCAAATCAAGCTGAAGGACTATCTTTTTCAGTAAGTAATGAAGTATTAAAACCACCATCATTAAAAAACATTTTTAAGGAACTAGAAAGTGATCTGGGAATACCATTTCCAGAACTAAACTCACTTAAACCTTGGGCAAAAGATGGAGTTTTACTTCTAAATGCAGTATTAACAGTCGAAGAACATAATCCAACATCTCATAAAGATCATGGCTGGGAAACATTTACTGATGATGTTATAAAAATAATAAATAAAAAAACAACTCCAGTAGTTTTCATATTATGGGGATCATATGCTAGAAACAAAAAGAGTTTAATAACAAATCCAATTCACTATGTTATTGAGTCTCCACATCCATCCCCATTCTCAGCTTATAATGGATTTTTTGGAAGTAAACCATTTTCAAAAACAAATGAGTTTTTAAAAAGTAAAGGTATTAAAGAAATTGATTGGAGAGTTGAATAAAAAGAAGAAAGAGGGAAAAACATATTTAATTCTGAACAGAATAATAAATTTACTAAAGTCCCATCAAGTAATGAAAAATTTCAAATACTTGACAATTCTAGTGATAAAGAAAATGAAAACACACTTCGTTTAAAAAAATATAAAATATTAGAAACTAAATTATTGGCTGCTCTACAAAAACAAAAAGAAATCCAAAGTAGGGAGAAATTTCAAATAGTAGAACCTCCACCAATTACTAAAGATAATGCTCAAGAAGATACATTGGAAGAAGAGTCATCAACTATTGCATATCGTATTCAAAGAAATAAAAAAATCGAAGAAGATTTATCAAAAAAATTCACCTTCAATCCTCAATATATAACAAACTATATAAATAATAATTAAAAAAGAGAAAAGTAGCTTAATATAGCAAACAACTTTTCTCTTTTTCTTTATAAATTTTAATTATTTTGTGCTTGAACAGCTGTAATAGCAACAACTCCAACTATATCATCAACTGAGCATCCCCTAGATAAGTCATTAATAGGAGAGGCAATTCCTTGACACATTGGTCCATATGCTAAAGCTTTTGCTAAACGTTGTACCAGTTTATAACCAGAGTTTCCAGCATCTAAATCTGGAAATATTAATACATTTGCTTTTCCTGCTACTAAGCTATCTGGAGCCTTTATTTTAGCAACCTCGGGAACTATAGCAGCATCAACCTGTAATTCACCATCAATATTGTATTCTGGATACTTTTTCTTAGCAATTCTACAAGCTTCAACCACCTTAGTAACATCTTCATGTTTTGCACTGCCCTTAGTAGAATGAGAAATCATCGCTACTTTAGTCTCGTTTCCAGTAAGTAATTTAAAACTATCAGCTGTACTTTTAGCAATCTCAGCAAGCTCTAAAGATGTTGGATTTTGTACTAAGCCACAATCAGCAAAAGCAAACATTCCATTATTACCTAAACTACAATCAGGAACACACATAATAAAAAATGTAGAAACTAAAGGAGTATTAGGCTTAGTTTTAATTATTTGTAAAGCTGGTCTTAAAGTATTAGCAGTAGAGTGACATGCTCCAGATACAATACCATCAGCATAGCCAATCTTTACTAACATACAACTAAAATACATATAATCATTTAAAATTAACTCTCTAGCCTCATCATAAGTTAGTCCCTTATCCTTACGTATACTAACTAATTCATTAATAATATCATCAGTCTCTTCATACGTCCTAGGGTCAATTACCTTAATTAAATCAAAATCAAAATTACTATCTAATTCCTTAATTTTATTAGCCTTGCCAACAACTATTACTCTAGCAATACATTCTCTAGCAACAATACCAGCCGCCTCAAGAACTCTTTTATCCATAGACTCGGGTAGAATAATAGTTTTTAAATCATTCCTAGCTTTAGTCTTAATATCATCAATAAAACTCATATAATAACCTTCTATCTATCATTCAATATTTCAAACATTTCTTTCTTTTCATTACTATAAAAATCTTTTTTCTTATATCTTTTAAAGAAACCAATAATACTAGATGGAAAAGATACAATTAACTTATTAAATATAGTAACATTATCATTATAAAACTTCTCAGCTGCTGTTAAGTCAATATCATTCTTTTCTAAATCATCCATTATAGCCATTAAAGATTCACTCTTAAGTAACTTTTCATTATCATCAATAGTCTTAAGTACATCATTATATCCATTTTTTAATGCATTACTAAGTTCAAAATGACTTATCTCGTCCATTTTAATTTCACTAATCTCTGGTAAAAAGTCCTTTAACTTTAACTCCTTAATTATAATTGGACAACATCTTTCTAATAAATCGTATTTTTTATGTAACAAAACCTCAATATTATTTTCTGCTTCCTCTATCTTTATAATAGCAAATAAATATTTATTATTAACAATTGTAATAAATAGGACAATTATTGCTAAAATAACAACAACACCTAAAATTATTTCAAATAACATCTAACCACCTCTAATTATTACAATTATATCAAAATACTTAAACTTTAACAATCAAGTCCCGTAATTTTACAAAAAAATAAACACCGAAGTGTTTATAAAAATTCAAAATACTTAAAAATTAAGCTTCATATATAGCAATCCAAATAGCTAAAACTAAAATAACTACCATAATAGCAATAGTAAGGAACATTCCAGCAAATATTCCACTTTTTAAGAACTCAATATGATATTTTTTATCTTTTCTATCTTTGAAATAAAAATATAGAGCAATTCCTACTGGAAAATTACATAATCCACATAGTACTAATAAAGCACGATCTAGTTGAGAAACGGCTTTTTCACACTCCATTATTTCTTTTTCTTTATCCTTTTCCTTTTCCATACGTATCCTCCTATATTGACTATTATATCAAAGTTAAAATAATTAGACAATATTAGGAAGCTGTATAATTACTATTTTTTTCATCGAAAGTCTGATCCGTAGAACTAGGCTCAGTTCCTTTTATAAAGTACATAAGTTTCTTCTTTGTACTATTATCAGTAACAGGCTTCCCAGAAATTGGTTCCACAAACATTGCTGAAATATTACTAGGCATCTCATACCAAGCCTCCGGTTTACCGGCCTCATAAGCCTCAGTAGTCTTAAACCAAATATTTTGTGCATACTTATATTCAGACGTACTAAGAGACTTATTATCATCATAGCCAATCCAAACAGCAGTAACAATATCCCTATTAAAACCAATATTCCAGTTATCAGAATTAGTAGTACCAGACTTTAATCCATATTTATGAGTAAGTTTAGAAGCAAGAGTTATAGCAGTAGGGTAATTATAATCAATATAATCTGGATCATACGTAGCCGTTAACAAATTATTAAGAATAAAAACGATACTAGAATTAAGAACTAGTTCCTTACTATCATCTGCCTCATACAAAACATTTCCCTTCGCATCAACGACCTTTTCAATTAAATGAGGCTTTACTTTATATCCTAAATTAGCAAAAGCCGAGTATCCTGCCGCCATCTCAATAATACTAATTTCATTAGTTCCAAGTGGTAGAGATGGTACATTCTCAAGTTTAGCCGTTATTCCAACTCTTCTTGCTACATTTATTAAAGCATCTCCTCCTAAAAATAAATGTGTCTTAACTGCATATATATTCTCAGAATAGGCAATAGCAGTTCCCATCGAAATAGGTTTATTCCCATACGTATTATTATAATTATTAGGAGCATAATCATCTTGATTATTAAAAGTAAAAGTAGTCTTTTCACTAGTAAAAGCCGAACTAGAAGTAAAACCATTTTCTAAAGCAGCGTAGTATAAATATGGTTTCATAGTAGAACCAACCTGTCTTCTAGACTCAATCGCTCTATTATATGAAGATTTATTATAATCTCTTCCTCCAACTAAAGCAATAATTCCACCAGTATTAGGATTCATCATAACAGCTGAAGTCTCAATCTTAGAATCCTCCGGAAGAGTTTCTTTTATATTCTTCTCCAAATTCTGTTGTTCCTTAATATCTAAATTAGTATAAATTTTAAGACCCTTACTATCACTATAAGATAAAGGAATAGAATCTATATCTTTTAACTCTTTTAATACAGCATCTTGATAATACATAATCGTACTAAGTTCTTCATTATTATCTACTCCTGAAAAAACCAGTTCCTCATTATAGGCTTCATTTTTCTCCTCTTCAGTAATAACTTTATTTTTTACCATCAACTCCAGTATAGTTAACTGTCTTTTCTTAGCCAAATCTAAATTAACAATGGGCGAATAATTTGCCGGTGACTTAGGTATACCAGTCAAAATACTAGCCTCAGCCAAATCCAAATCTTTTGCCGACTTATTAAAATAAAACTTACTAGCATTTTCTATTCCATACATTCCATGACCATAATTAATAGTATTTAAGTACCCTTCTAATATTTCATCTTTTGAGTAATTAGCCTCTATCTTCATGGTATACCACATCTCATCCCATTTTCTCTTCCACGTCTTATCAAAGTCTAAAAACAAATTCTTAGCATATTGCTGTGTAATAGTAGAAGCCCCCTGCATAGTCTTACCAGATGTAATATTTATATAACTAGCCTTTAAAATTCTAAAAAAATCAAACCCAAAATGCTTATAAAAATTCTTATCTTCCGTATATATGGTAGCCTTAATCAAATAATCAGATATATCATCTAAACTAATCCATTCCTTAGACTCATTTCCCTGGAAAAAAACATTTTCTTCCGAATCATAAAGTACTAAGTTATTAGCACTATATATTTCTGGTTTAGGAGAAGTTTTAATATAAATAAATATTCCTCCACATAATAATATAAGTAGAAGAAAATTAAGTCTTAATAATTTAAAAATCTTTTTACGCATACTAAATTTCTCCTTTCCTTATTAGTATTATTTTTTAAAAGTCAAAATATGTATTAAATTTTAATGTTTTGTGTTATAATCTAATCTATAAATTTGTGGTGGTGATTTATGACTAAAATACGAGTAAAAGTAACAACTATTTCTAATGGTCAAGAAAACAATTATGAGATAAATGCTCTGTTAAAAAAAGATAAAATAATATATAATGAACCTGATCCTAAAAAGACTAAAGTTATCTTTGATTACTCAAATAATTTACTTATTAGGAAAAACAAGGACTTAGAAATGGTTTATGAATTTAATTTGGAAAAAGAAACTATTGGTAGTATTGAAGTAAAGTCCTTAAAACGTTATTTAAACTTAAATATTGCCACAAAGAAATATGAAGTATTAGAAAATAATTTAGATTTAATTTTTCTAGTTGAAGAGGAAGAAATAGGATATAAATTAGAGGTGATAAAATGAGTATAATTACAAATCTAGAAAAAGAAATAAAAGGAATTATAAAAAATGCAGGGTATGAAATAGAAAACTTTTCATTACAACCATCATCTAGAGTAGACTTAGGTGATTATCAAATTAATGATGCTATGTCTTTAGCAAAAACATATCATAAAAATCCTCATCAAATAGCAGAAGATATTAAAAATGAATTAGAAAAGAGTCCTAAATTTACTAATATCAATGTAGCAGGACCTGGTTTTATTAATATTTCTCTAAAGGATGAATACTTAGTAGAAATACTAAATATGATTAATAATGATATTAATACAATCATCGATAAAAGAGAGCCTAAGAATATAATTCTTGACTATGGTGGAGCAAACGTTGCTAAAGCTCTACATGTTGGTCACTTAAGAAGTGCTAATATTGGTGAGGCAATCAAAAGACTAGCAACCTTACTTGGTTATAGTGTTATAGGAGATGCTCATCTAGGTGACTATGGTAGACCTTTAGGTTTTGTTGTTTTAGAAATAAAGAAACGCTACCCAGACTTACCATATTTTGATGAGTCATATACTGGTGACTATAGTGAAGTAGAATTACCAATCACTAATGAAGACTTAGAAAAAATCTATCCAGAAGCCTCACAAAAAGCAAAAGATGATGAAGCATACTTAGAAGAAGGCCGTGACGTAACTGCTAAAATTCAAAGTCATGTTCGTGGCTACTATGATTTATGGAAGAAAGTAATAGAAATATCAAAAGCCGATATTAAAAAGGTTTACGATGAATTAAATGTTCATTTCGAATTATGGCTAGGTGAAAGTGATGCTGCTGAATACTTTGATGAATTAAAAGAAATATTTGAAAAAGAAAACTTACTAGAAGACAGTAATGGAGCCAAAATAGTAGATGTAAAAGAAGATACAGATAAAGCACCAATGCCACCATTATTATTCTTAAAATCTAATGGTACAATTTCTTATGCCACTACCGATCTAGCAACCATTCTACAAAGACAAAAACAATATCATCCAGATGAAATCTGGTATTGTACAGATGCTCGTCAAGAGTTACACTTTACTCAAGTATTTAGATCTGCTCGTAAAGCCCATTTAGTTGACGAAGATCAAAAACTAGATTGGTTTGGTTTTGGTACTATGAATGGATCAGACGGAAAACCATTTAAAACAAGAGATGGTGGAGTAATGTCTCTAAAAGGTCTAATTGACTTAGTAAATGAAGAAACTCTAAAAAGAATTAACAAAGATACTGTAAGTGAAGAAGAAAAAGACAAAGTAGCAAGAACAGTTGCTGTTGCAACCTTAAAATATGCAGACTTTATCCCATATCGTGGTACAGACTACGTTTTTGAAGTAGAAAAATTTGCAGACTTAGAAGGAAAAACTGGACCTTATCTACTATATTCAACAATAAGAATGAAGTCTCTTCTAGCAAAAGCTAAAGAATTAACTCAAGACACATCAAAAGTAGTTTCAACAAAGACTGAAAAAGATATTGTCCTAACAATTCTAAACTTACCAAATATCTTAAACAAAGCCTTAGATTCAAAATCACTAAATGATATAGCAGAATATATTTACAAATTAACATCTCTATACAATAAATTCTATTCAGAAAACAAAATAATTACTGAAGAAGATTTAGAAAAACGTGAATCTTGGTTAGTATTAACAAATATTGTCTACAATATAAACATGATGTTATTAGATGTATTAGGAATACCAGTACCAGAAAAAATGTAAAAAAGTGTTGTAATTGATAAAGATATATGTTATAAGTTTATTGGTAATTTTATTACCCAGTCAAAAACTGAAATTATACATATAATGTTTTGAATATAGGAGGTCCATATGAGCATTAAAAAAATGACAAAGGATGAACTTGAATTATTATCTAACAAGGATATTACAAATTTAATTTTAGAAGAAAGTAAAAAGCCAATGAAAACGGCTGACTTATTTAAAAAGATTATCAAATTACTAGAACTACCAGAAAAAACATTTGAAGATAAGATAGCAGATTACTATACCGCTCTAGCAACAGATAAGAGATTTATCTTATTAGAAGATGGTAGCTGGGATTTACGTAGTCGTCATACATCAGATAAAATTGTTAAAGTAACAGATGAAGACGATGAAGAATTAGATGAAAATAAAGAAGAACTAGATAACCTTGATGAAGAAAACGATGATGAAGATTCATACGATGACACAGATGACGATGATTCATACGATGATACTAATGAAGAATTAAAAGATTTAGTAATAATCGATGAAGATGAATTAGAACTAGAACAATAATATCTAGTTTTTTTTTCAGAGGAAGTATGCTATAATACCAATGAAATGACCGAGAAAGGGTGAAAAACATGATTGAACGTTTAGAAGCAACATTAGAAAAGTATCAATACCTTGAAAATGAATTAACTAAACCAGAAGTACTTAGTGATATCAAAAAGACAAGAGAATATTCTAAAGAGATGTCTAATATTGAAGATATCGTTAATTGTTACAAGAAGTATAAAAAGGTATTAGAAGGTATTGAACAAGCCAAAGAAATGTTAAAAGATCCTGAAATAGGAGAAATGGCAAAAGAAGAATTAAAGGCTTTAGAAGAAGAAAAAGAAACTTTAGACGGAGAACTAGAAATCCTACTAATTCCAAAAGATCCAGATGATGACAAGAACGTTGTTATGGAAATAAGAGGAGCAGCAGGTGGAGATGAGGCTAACATCTTTGCTGGAGACTTATTTAGAATGTATACTAGATATGCTGAAAAGAAAGGTTTCACATACCAAGTATATAACTCTGTAGATGGAACTGCTGGAGGATTCAGCCAAATAGAATTAATCATTAAAGGTAAAAATGCTTATTCAATTTTAAAATATGAATCAGGCTCACATAGAGTACAACGAGTACCAGTAACAGAATCAAATGGTAGATTACAAACATCAACCGCAACAGTTCTAGTTATGCCGGAAGTAGATGAAGATATTGATATTGAAATCAATCCAAATGACTTAAGAATTGACATTTATCGTTCATCAGGTTGTGGTGGACAAGGAGTTAATACAACAGACTCAGCTGTTAGAATTACCCATTTACCAACAAATACCGTTGTTACATGTCAAAATGAACGTAGTCAAATTCAAAATAAAGAACAAGCCCTAAAAGTATTAAAATCAAGGCTTTATGAGTTGGAGCAACAAAAGAAATTAGAAGAAGCAGGTACTGCTAGACGTAGTAAAATTGGTACAGGAGATCGTGCTGAGAAGATAAGAACATATAACTATCCACAAAATCGTGTTACAGATCATCGCATCGGTTATACTACTAAAAACCTAGATAGAGTAATGGATGGAGATTTAGATGATATTATAAATGCTTTAATCCAAGAAGATCAAAAACGAAAATTAAAAGGAGAAACAGAAGAATAATGACAGTCGAAAATCTTCTGTTTTTTGCTAAACAACACATTCATTCCGACCATGCCAAAATACTTTTAGCCGAACTTCTAAATAAAAATCCACTAGAACTACTAAATTATTTAAATTTAGAAGTAGATGACAAAACTGTTGAAACTTATAAAGCCTACGTAAAAGCCTTAGAAGAAGGTAAACCTCTACAGTATGTAATGGGTTATGTTAACTTTTATGGTAACACTTTTGAAATAAATGAAAATGTCCTAATACCAAGATATGAAACTGAAGAGTTAGTTGAAAAGACTATTGAGTTTGCTAAAAAGTTTTTCACAACTCCTGTGGATATAATTGATTTAGGAACAGGTTCAGGTGTAATAGGCCTAACTCTAGAAAAAAAACTTTCCACAAATTCTGTGGATTTAGTCGATATAAGTAAAAAAGCTCTAGAAGTTACCCACCAAAACTGTGTAAAACTAAATTCTAAAGCCAATCTAATTGAAAGTGACATGTTTAAAAATGTGGAAAAGAAATACGATATAATTATTAGTAATCCCCCATATATAAAAACAGATGAAGAAATAGAAGAAATAGTTAAAAATAATGAACCAAGTCTAGCTCTATATGCTGGTAAAGATGGCTTGGATTGCTATAAAAAAATACTGCAAGATATTCTTCCCCATACTAAAGAAAGATGTCTAATTGCTTTTGAAATAGGTATGACACAAGGAGATACTATTAAAGATTTAGTGAAAGAATACTTACCAAATACCAAAGTAGAAGTCTATAAAGATTTATCCGAAAGAGATAGAATGTTATTTATTTTTAAAAATCTTGAATAAAATATTAACTAAAACCTCACTATTAAAATGAAAGTGAGGTTTTTATATGAAAAAACTCTTAATAATTTTATCAATAATAGTCCTAGCCCTAACCATAACTAAAAAGGAAAACGTCGTTGTTCCAACCAACTCAATCAGATTTAGAGTAATCGCTAATAGTAATACCGAACATGACCAAGATGTAAAAAAGACTCTTGTAAAAAATCTATATAGTGAAATAAGACATATAAATACTTATTCCAAAGACATCTCTTCATCAAGAAAAATAATTCAAGAAAATATTCACAACTTTGATAAAGTAATTGAAAAGACCATAGAAAATGAATCGTACAATAACACCTATAATATTAATTATGGTACTAATCACTTCCCAGAAAAAGAGTATAAAGGAGTAATTTATCAAGAAGGAGATTACGAATCTTTAGTTATAACTCTAGGAGATGGCTTAGGTGATAACTTCTGGTGTGTCTTATTTCCTCCACTATGTCTTTTAGAAGCAGAAGATACAGAAACAGACGAAGTAGAATACACATCCTTTATAAAAGAAATCATAGACAAGTATTTTTAAGACACAAAAGAATAAAATATATAAGGTGATATAATGCAACAACTCCTTATATATTTTTTTATTGCCCTAGGCCTAAGTATGGATGCCTTTTCTTTAGCAATAGCCTATGGTACTAATAAAATAAGTTTAAAAAAAGAATTACTTTTAAGTATTTTTGTCGGTCTTTTTCACTACATAATGCCTCTTCTTGGTACTATAATTGGTGAAAAATTAAACTTTATTATTAATGGTTCAAACATTATAGTTGGTCTAATTTTTTTAATCCTAGCCGCTGAAATGTATACCTCAATCGATGAAGAAAAAAAAGGTATGATTACAAACTTTCTCTCCATACTTTTCTTTTCTCTTACCGTAAGTATTGATAGTTTCTCCGTAGGAATAGCCCTAGGTATAACAAAAAATTATACGTCAGTCGCCTTTATAATCTTCTCCATAGTAAGTGCAACCTTTACTTTACTTGGTTTACTTCTAGGTAAATACCTATCCCAAAAACTAGAAAAAAAAGCCACTTATTTTGGAATTATCATTTTAGTCTTACTAGCCTTAAAATACATTTTTTTAGGTTAATTTACGTGTATTTACTTAATAATAGTCTCAAATCATTGACAAAATAATTTAATTTTCTTATGATTTAATTGGGTGATTATAATGTTATCTAATTTTATTGAAATGTTACAAAAAGCCAAAGAAAATCATTATGCTGTACCACATTTCAATATTAATAATTTAGAATGGACAAAATACATATTAGAAGAATGTAATGAATTAAATATTCCTGTAATTTTAGGAGTAAGTGAATCTGCTGCTAAATACATGGGTGGCTACTTAGTAGTAACTAACATGGTAACTGCGTTAATTAAAACATTAAATATAACTATTCCTGTTTGTCTACATTTAGACCATGGAAGTAGTTTTGAGAGTTGTAAACAAGCAATCGATGCTGGATTTTCATCAGTAATGATAGATGCTTCCAAACATGAACTATCTGAAAATATAAAAATAACTAAAGAAGTAGTAGAATATGCTCATGCAAAAGGAATAAGTGTCGAAGCAGAAGTTGGTCATATAGGAAAAACAGAAGATGTAGTCTCTAGTTCTACTAATGCTACTTTAGAGGATTGTCTAGAGTTATATAAAAATACTAACATAGACTCTCTAGCTCCGGCTTTAGGTAGTGTTCATGGTTTCTACAAAGGAGAGCCTAACTTAGATTTTGAAACTATGCAAAAAATAAATGAAGCCTTACCAATTCCTCTAGTATTACATGGTGGAACTGGTATTCCTAATGACAAAATTCAAAAAGCTATTCAATCAGGAATATCTAAAATAAATATAAATACTGATTTACAAGCAGTATGGAGTAAAGAAGTAAGAAAATATCTACTTGATAATGAAACTGTTTATGATCCAAGAAAAATAATCGGAGCAGGTGAGTCTGCAATGAAACAAAGAGTACGAGAAATAGTAACCTTATTTGGAACAAAGTTATAATATATATTAGGTAGATGGAGGTGTAGAATGAAAATAATTGAAATAGACGGAGGACATAAATTAACAGGATCCATAAGAGTATCCGGAGCGAAAAACGCAACAGTTGCTTTAATACCAGCCGCAATTCTAACGGATGAAGAAGTAACTATTTGTAATGTCCCAGAAATAACTGATACTGAAGCCTTATGTGACATCTTAAAAAGTTTAAATGTCAGTATCAAAAGAGCCAGTGAAAGTATAATTATAGATCCAAAAGAAATGGAAAATATCGAAATAGCCGAAAAGTACTCTAAAAAATTAAGAGCTTCATATTATTTTATGGGTGCTTTATTAAGTAAGTACGGTAAAGCAGTTATGTATTTCCCAGGCGGTTGTTCAATAGGAGCAAGACCAATCGATCTACATTTAAAAGGATTTGAAGCCTTAGGTGCCAAAGTAATTGTAGACAAAAACAAATATACAGTCGTAGCCGATGAACTAAAAGGTGCTAATATTTATCTAGACATTGCTTCAGTAGGAGCAACTATAAATATCATGTTAGCAGCCGTAAAAGCCAAAGGAACAACTGTCATTGACAATGCTGCTAAAGAACCAGAAATAGTAAATGTTGCTACTTTCTTAAATAATATGGGAGCAAAAATAACAGGAGCTGGAACTTCTACAATAAAAATAGAAGGAGTAGATTACCTACATCAATGCTTTCATGAAGTAATACCAGATAGAATTGAAGCTGGAACTTATATTATTATTGGTGCCCTAAATGGTGCTCCATTAAAAGTAACTAATATTATTCCAGAACATCTAGATGCACTAACATCCAAACTAGAAGAAATTGGAGTAAATCTAGAACTAGGTTCAGATTACGTTATAATAAATAGTCAAGATACTTATAAATCAACAACTATTAAAACTGCTGTTTATCCAGGTTTCCCAACTGACTTGCAACAACCATTCTCCGTACTATTAACCCAGTCATCTGGCAAATCAAAAGTAATAGAAACTATTTGGGAAAACAGATTTATGCATATTCCTTATTTAAGAGAATTAGGTGCTGATGTTACAGTAAAAAACCAAACAGCAACTATAATTGGTCCAACTAAGTTAACTGGAACCCAAGTAGTCGCAACTGACCTAAGAGCTGGAGCAGCCATGGTAGCGGCAGGTCTTAAAGCCGAAGGCAAAACAGTTATAACTAATGCTGAACATATACTTAGAGGTTATGAAGATATAGTCGAAAAGTTATCAGAAGTAGGTGCTAAAATAAGAATAAAAGAAATATAATTTAATAGTTATATTTCTTTTTATTTTGGAGGTACTTATGAAATTTATAAAAAAACACTATAAACTTATAATTACCATAATTGTTATCTTATTAATATTTCTAATTTTCAAACTAAACAATAAAAATAATCAAAACTATATTTCTCTAGGAGATGGTTATGCTCTAGGCAAAAATTCTTATGGCCAAATAGATTATGGCTATAGTGATTATTATAAAGATTACTTAAGTACTAATGATTATCTTAATAGATATATAAAGTCCTTCTCAACAGAAACAATGACTATTAATTCTCTACTAGATAGTATTTCTATAAATAAAAAAATAGTTTTACATGACCAAGAATACAACTTAAAACAAACTCTAAGAGAAAGTACTATTCTAACTCTCTCAATCGGTTTAAATGATCTTATCTATCAAATGAGTATAAGTGAAGAACTAACTGATTCAACTATTGATAAAATAATTTCTAATATTGAAAAAGACTATAAAAAACTAATCCGAGAAATAAAAAAGCACTATCAATATGACATATATGTAGTTGGTTACTACAGTGTAAATGCTAATACTTATCTAAATAAAGGTATTAGAAAATTAAATAATATCTATAGAAATGATAAAGATGTTATCTATATAGATACCTACAGTCTTTTCGAATCTAATAAATCCTATCGTTCTAGAAGTCAAAGTATTTACCCAAATAATAAAGGATATGAAGCAATATCAAGACAAATAGTCTTAAAAACATCAAAAAAACTTGAAAAGTCTAGAAATAACTGATATACTAATAACGCATTTAATTACTATGACTAATGTTGTCATGGCGGAAGGAGAGAAGAATATGAAAAAGGATATACATCCAGAAATGATGGATTGTACAGTAACTTGTGCTTGTGGAGAAACTTTTACAGTTAAATCAACTAAACCTGAAATCTCTGTTGAAGTTTGTTCTAAATGTCATCCATTCTATACTGGAAAACAAAGTAGAGCATCTCGTGCTGGTAGAGTTGATAAATTCAATAGAAAATATGGCCTAGATCAAAATAAAGCTGCTTAATCGCAGTTTTTTTATTTTTTATGAAATCTTTAAGTTTAACAATATCCGTGTTATAATTAAAGCATACATAAATAGTCAAAATAAAAAGATTATTTACAAGGAGGAATAAAATGAAAATAGGTTTTGCATCTGATCATAGAGGCTATGCTTTAAAAGAAAAACTAATATCTGAATTAAAAAAAGAAAATTATGAAATAATAGATTATGGAACTTACTCCGAAGAATCAACTGATTATCCAGATTATGCTTTTTTACTAGGTAAAAACGTTGTGGAAAAAAATGTTGACTTTGGAGTTGCTATATGTGGTTCCGGAATTGGTATTAGTATTGCCTGCAATAAAGTAAAAGGAATTCGTTGTGCTAAAGTAACTACTAAAGAAGAAGCCGAAGTAACAAGAATTGATAATAATTCCAATATAGTTGCTTTTGGAGAAAAAACATCTTTTGAAGATGCCTTAGCAATAGTAAAAATATTTATTACAACAGAGTTTTCTAATTTAGAAAAACATCAAAGAAGAATAGACAAAATAACTGCCTACGAGGAAAATAACTAATGTCTGGCAAATTCTTTCTATATGTAGCTGTAACAATACTAGTTGTTTGGGCACTAGACTCTGTAAATATAAATCAAATTTTCAAAAAAAATAAAGTACTTCAAGCACGTGTCTTTTACTTTTTATTAGGCTTATCAATGATATACTTAGTTACAAATTTTATAATGGATTTATTTACTTCTGGAAAAATTTTTTAAAAGAAGTATAAATCTTTTTTTTTTGTCAAAACTTATAATGAGGTGAAAAAAATGACAAAGAGAAAATTAAAGTCCTTCGTAATACCAAGTATCGCAATATTCTTAATCATGTTAGGTACATTTATTAGTATTGTAAGTATGAAAGAATCTGGTAAAAAAGATGAACCATTAGAAAATGTTGACTTTGTAACAGGAACAGTCGTAAATGATAATATCCCTGTTATCAACACAACAGTAAAAGTTATTAAACCTTATACAGATGAAAGTGTAACAGTTGGAAAATACTTTTATGATTATAAAGGTACAAAGGAACAACAAGAAAAGTCAATTATTTATCATGAGAATACTTACTTACAAAATTCTGGTATTGACTTTATTAGTCAAAATGTATTTGATGTAGTATCTATCTTACCTGGAACAGTTGCTGATGTAAGTGACAATGAAAGCCTAGGTAAAACAGTACAAATCAAGCATGATAACGGATACGTATCAGTATACCAAAGTTTAAGTGAAGTATCTGTAAAAAAAGGAGATAGTATTAGTCAAGGACAAACAATTGGTAAATCAGGAACTAATGAATTAGATAAAGAAATGGGAAATCACTTACACTTCGAACTATATGCAAATGGTCAAGTAGTAGATCCTATGCTTTACTTAGATAAAGACTTGTCAAAACCAGAAGAGTAATACTAATTACTCTTTTTTTAATAAATATTACTAAAGAATAATATATTATAAATGAATATAGGAAAGGATGTGATTTAGTGTTATCAAAAGATATAGGTATTGATTTAGGGACTGCTAATGTTTTAATCTATATAAAAGGAGAAGGCATAGTTTTAGATGAACCTAGTATTGTTGCTGTTGAAAATGAAACTAAGAAAGTAGTAGCCGTCGGTAGTGAAGCCAAGGAAATGCTAGGTAGAACTCCAGGTAAAATAAAAGCCATAAAGCCTATGAAAGATGGAGTAATAGCCGACTTTGAAATAACTGAAATAATGTTAAATGAGTTTATTAAAAAGATAAAGGCTAAAAATCTTTTTTCAAGACCAAGAATTTTAATATGTTGTCCTACTAATATTACTCAAGTAGAAAAGAATGCTATAAGAGAAGCCGCCGAACAAACTGGAGCAAGAAAAGTCTACATCGAAGAAGAGCCAAAAGTAGCAGCTATTGGAGCCGGTATGGATATATCCGAACCAGTTGCCAATATGGTTATCGATATTGGTGGAGGAACAACAGATATTGCTATTTTATCTCTAAATGGTATTGTAATTTCTTCTTCTATCAAGGTAGCTGGAAATACTTTTGATCAAGATATAATTAATTATATAAAGGATAAATACAAGTTACTAATAGGTGAAAAAACAGCTGAAGATATAAAAATAAACTTTTCAACTGTCTATAAACCAAGTCGTAAACTAAAAAGAGAAGTAAAAGGTCGTAGTTTGATAACTGGTCTTCCGTCATCTATTGAAATTACTCAAGATGAAACAACTGAAGCTCTAAGAGATAGTGTTGATAAAATAGTAAAAGAAACAATCCAAGTTTTAGAACAAGCAGACCCAGAGTTATCCGCAGATATTGTGGAAAAAGGTATTGTACTAACTGGTGGAGGGTCTCTTTTAAAAGGTTTATTAAATGTCCTAGAACAAGAACTAAAAGTATCGATTTTAATAGCTGAGTCCCCTCTAACTTGTGTAGTAGAAGGAACAGGTATTCTTTTGAATGATATTAAAAGTTTAGAAAACAGCCAACAATAAGTTGGTTTTATTTTTGATTATTCTTGCTAAAACCTACAAATTTGATATAATTAAAGAGGAAAGAAGTGAAATATATGAAAGCACAAATTCTAGCAGCCAGCAAAATGGTACTAGTAACATTCCTCTTTTCGGCTATAATAATGATATTAATGGAAAAAGTTGCCGTACATATTGGAGCAATGGATGTTCCAAGAAGCGACGAGGGAAATAGACATATTCATAAAAAAGCCACTCCAAAACTTGGTGGAGTAGGCATATTCTTAGCGTTCTTGTTTGGATATATGTTATTTGGAGAACAAAGTATTCGAATGAATTCAATTTTAATAGGAAGCTTTATAATAATTTTAACCGGAATAGTTGATGATTTAAAACCAATAAAAGCATATCAAAAACTATTAGGGCATATTGCTGCAGCTCTTGTAATAACATTTTATGGAGGCATATGTCTGGATAATATCACTGCTTTTGGATTTTACTTCGACTTTGGCATTTTAAAATATCCTTTAACGATATTTTTCATAATAGCATGTACCAATATAATAAACTTAATAGATGGTCTAGATGGCCTGTCTGGTGGAATATGTAGTATATTTTATCTAACAATTGGTGTAATCGGATTCTTCCAAGGAAGATATGGAAGTTTAGTAATGGTTCTAACTTTTATAATGTTAGGTTCAACTCTAGGCTTCTTGCTGCACAACTTTTATCCAGCAAAAATATTTGCAGGTGATTGTGCTACATTCATGGGATTCATAATTAGTGTCATAACGCTTTTAGAATTTAAAGGGCCGGCCCTGATTTCCTTCTTTGTACCAGTTACTATATTAGGAATTCCAATACTAGATACTCTATTTGCTATCATAAGAAGATTGTTACGAAAACAACCGCCATTTCAAGCAGATAAAGAACATCTTCACCATCAATTATTAGGAATGAACTTTTCACAGAGAACAACAGTATTAATAATTTATGGAATAGATATACTTTTTGCAGCTGCTTCAATATTATATACATTAAAAGATCCAATCGCAGGAAAAATAATATATATAATAATACTAATACTTGTATTATGGTTTGTCTTTCATACAACAATCATCTCTGATAAAAGTCCCAAAATCACAAAAAAAATTGAATCAAAATTAAGACTGACAAGCAAGTCGAAAGGAACAAAAAGGAGTACTAAGTAAAGTACTCTTTTTAATTTAACTTATAAAAATGGAAAAATATGGAAAAAAGGAGCTCATATGATTAACTTTATAATATGTGAAGATGAAGATATTTTAGCTAGTAAATATGAAAGAGAAATAGATCGCTTTATGATGAGTAATGATGAAGAATATAGAATTCATAAATTTAGAGGTTATACAAAGGAATGGGAAGAGTTTGTAAAAGCCACAAAAGAATATAAAGTATATTTATTGGATATCAAAACGGCTGCCGGTTCAGGCATAGATGCCGCAAGAAGAATAAGAGAGGAATTTGATGATTGGGTATCAATGATTATGATAATTACTGCTTATTCAGAATATAAGTACGAAGCACTGAGTAAAAGGTTGATGTTAGTAGATTTTATCAATAAGTTAGATGACTTTGAAATACGTCTTAGAGAAGCCCTTCAAATATGTATGAAGAATTATGATAAGAAGTTCAAAAACATAAAATATAATTATCGTAATATTTCATACAATATTGAGTTAAGAAATATTCTATATATAGAAAAAGAGCCGGATTCGAAAAGAAGTATGATAAAAACTATACATGGAAATTACTATATTCAAGGGAGTTTAGATAGTATTTCAAAAAGTCTAGATAAAAGATTTCTAAAATGTAGTAGAAGTGTATTTATAAATTTAGAACAGGTAGAATTTTATAACTATAAAGAAAATATAATAACTTTCAAGAATGGGGAAACATTAAACTCTATACCAAGAGAAAAAAGAAAGGAAGTAGAAAGACATGTTAGAGGCTTGTGTTAGATTAGTATGTCCATTAATAATGCCAGTATATGGATTTTATATAATAAAAAGAATTACAAGTAGTAATGTTAAAATTTTAAATATAAAAAGTATTTTAGGAATTGTATTGCTGTATATAATGACTCTTATATTATATGAAGCTGAATATACTGGTATTAATACTATTACAATTTTTGCACTACAAATTATTGTGTATAAAGAAATATTTGATATTAAAATAGAAGAATCATTACTTGCTTGTGGAATGTTAATGATATTAACAATATTTTGTGATGCGATAAGTAGTTTAATACTAAGAAGCATTTACACATTTGAGGAGATTAGAACAAGTTGGTATTTAAGTTTTGTTGGAAATATATTAGTAGCAATTTTTAGTACTATAATAATCAGGATAAAGTTTGTGATAAATCTATTTAAAAACCTTTATGAAAATGTTTCTAAAAGAAAATCTATTTCCAATCTTTTATTTACAATTCTGCTAATAGTTGGACTAAGTTCATTGGTTCAAAACATTTCAAAAATAAATAAACTAAATAATAAGTATTTAATAAATGGAATAATAATGCTTGTATTCTTTGCATTGACGTACCTATTTATCAAAAGTAAAAATAGCTATGACAGACTAAATGTTGAATATGAAAATCTATTTACGTATGTTCAGAATTTTGAGGATTGGATAGAAAAAGAACAATTAAATAGACATGAGTATAAAAATCAACTAGCTGTACTTAGATGTTTAACATCAGAAAAGAAGGTAAAAGATAAAATAGATGAGATATTAGAAGATAGTATTAATATAGAAGGTCAAGTTGTACATCAGTTGAAAATGTTACCAAAAGGTGGTATCAAAGGTTTAATGTACTACAAGTCAGCTATTGCACAGAAAAATAAAATTGATTTAGAAGTTGATGTAAGTTTGGAAACGCATTCTATATTAGAAAAGTTACCAGAAAAAGATATAAAGAGTTTATGTAGACTAATTGGTATATATTTTGATAACGCCATAGAGGCAGCTAGAGAAACTAGAAAGAAGAAAGTATTAGTAGAAGTATATGAAATAAAAGATCATGTAACATTTGTCTTTTCAAATACATTTAAAAAAGCAAAGAACTTTGAGGATAGAAATAAAAAAGGAGTATCATCTAAAGGTGCTGGCCATGGTAACGGATTATACTTTGCTTCTAAACTAATATCTGAAAATCCTTGGCTATCTGGAAAACAAGAAGTAATTGATAAATACTATATTCAACAACTTATAGTAACAGAAAAAGATGTTTCTAAATAAGTAGAACATCTTTTTTATTTATCTGTTATATAATAGAAGTAAATTAGTCACATAAGTCGTCAAAAGCCTTTGGTTCATCAACAAGTACCCACATACATCCCAAACTAGCAGCACCAGTAGCCATCATTGCAATAGCAGCTAATAATCCAGCAATTTTTTTCAAAATACATATCCTCCTTTCAAAATTTATGCCAAAATATATGATATTTTAAGCCTTAGTAAAATTTTTATAATTATTATATGGTTGTTTAAATACCATATAAGTCAAAGGATTGATAACAATAGCCTCTATAATAAGAGCACTTAGTAACAATGGAGTAATAAATGTATTAAAAAATATAATAATTAATGAAGTATAAATAAATCCAATTAAAACGGTAGACCATTTTCTTATCTTCCTTTTTTTAGCATTAGGAAGTGGTCTTTTAACTGTATCAGCTGGTGCAAATAATATATAACTTACAATACATATAAAACAAATAACTAAACAAACAACTTTCGGTATAAATATTTGAATTAAAATGTATGGTAAAATAACAAATTGAAATAGGGAAATGAAAAGGCATTGAATACTTTTTTCAGCGTGGAATCCAAATCCAGTAAATCGGATAATATTAAAAAGTATTAATGTTATTAAGACCTCTTTGAAAATGCCAAGTATTAGCGAGAGTATAATAATAACTATTAGTTTTTGAACTGTCAAATAAATTCCTTCTAAGCCATATCTTAATTTCTCAATATCTTTTTCAGAAAAATCATTATAGTTTTTTATAAACTTAATTGACGAGTTTAGGAAAGCACTTTTCATGTTTCACCTCACACTTACATTATAAGATTAAAAATTTTAAATAAATTTTTAATCTATATATTGTTAGTATCAAATTAAAAAAATCGAATTTTGTCGAAAAATAGGGGATTTCATACAATTCACGGCGCTATACATACAAGTTACGGAAAGAATATAAAAAGTACACTTAAATTTGATAGAATCAAACTACCAAAGGACAATGGTAGAAAAGTGAGGTGCTAGAGGTATGATGATTGGTCGTGTAAAATGGTTCAATAATGAAAAGGGTTATGGCTTTATTGAATTCAAAGAAAATGAAGATATATTTGTTCATTATTCAGCAATCGAGATTGATGGATATAAAACATTATCTGAAGGCCAACTAGTAGAGTTTAAATTAGTTGAAACCAGTAAAGGTTATCAAGCAATAAACGTTAAGCTAGTAAAAGAAACTGCTACTGAAAAGTAGTAGTTTTTTTCACTTCAATATGCTATAATTTAATTATAAGGAGGAATGAATATGGAAATTATTATACGTGGAGATAAGCTAAAAATTACAGATTCTATGCATAACTATATCGAAGAAAAATTAGGAAAGTTAGAGAAATATCTAAAGAATAGCGATGAAATTCGTGCAAATGTTATAGTAAAAGTAAAGAATCATGAACAACGAGTAGAAATCACTATTCCGTTAAAAACTTATATTGTAAGAGCAGAGGAAACAAAAGATGACTTTTATGCAGCTGTTGATAAAGCTCTAGATACATTAGAAAGACAAATTAGAAAGAATAAAACTAGAATGATGTCAAAACAAGTTAAAACTAACTTTGATTTTGATATTAGTAAAATAGAACAAGAAATAGAAAAAGAACAAGAAGAAAAGAAAGTTGTAAAAAGAAAAACTGTTGAAGTAAAACCAATGAATGAAGAAGAAGCAATTCTTCAAATGGAATTACTTGGACATGAGTTTTATATGTATAAAGACAGCGAAAGTGGAAAAAGTGCAGTCGTATACAAGAGAAAAGATGGAAACTATGGTGTAATCGAATCAGAGTAAAACCATTCAAAAAAGAAGAAAATGAAGGGAAAATAAGTATATTACTTTCTTTCTTCATTTTTTTTTGATAAAATAAATACTCGAAGGAGTTGATAGAATGAACCTATTGAGGAGATTATTCGATCACGAATACAAAGAAATGAAAAAATTTACTGTATTAGCAGACAAAGTAATGGCGTTAGACGAAGAGTATTCAAAGCTAACTGATACAGAATTACAGAATAAAACAGAGGAATTTAAAAATAGACTAAGAGATGGAGAAACATTAGATGACATTTTAGTAGAAGCTTTTGCAACTGCTCGTGAGGCTGCTTTCCGTGTTATTGGTGAAAAACATTTCTACGTCCAAATACTAGGTGGCCTTGCTATACACTTTGGTAACATAGCTGAAATGAAAACAGGTGAAGGTAAAACTTTAACCAGTGTTTTACCTGCATACTTAAATGCCCTAACAGGTGAAGGTGTTCATATTATAACTGTTAATGAGTATCTAGCAACACGTGATGCTGCTTGGATGGGTAAAATTCACGAATTCTTAGGACTAACAGTTGGAGTAAATACAAGAGACTTAACACCAAAAGAAAAACAAGAAGCATATAATTGTGATATCTTATATTCAACAAATAATGAAATTGGTTTTGATTACTTAAGAGATAACATGGTTGTACGTAAGGAAGACCGTGTTCAACGTAAATTAAATTTTGCCATTATCGATGAGGTTGACTCAGTTTTAATTGATGAAGCTAGAACTCCATTAATTATTTCTGGGGGTGAAATGAGAAGTGCCAATCTATATATTGATGCTGACCGTTTTGCAAAAAGCTTAAAAGACGAAAAAGACTTTATTTATGATGAAAAAACAAAGAGTGTTAATTTAACAGACCAAGGTTCAGAAAAAGCTGAAAAGACATTTAATATATCAAATCTTTATGAAATAGAAAATGCCGGTCTTCTACACTATATAAATCAAGCACTACGTGCAAATTACTCTATGAAAAGAGATGTTGATTACGTAGTTCAAGATGATGAAGTAGTAATTGTAGATCAATTTACTGGACGTCTAATGAAAGGTAGAGCTTATTCTGATGGACTTCATCAAGCAATAGAAGCAAAAGAAGGAGTAACAATCAATCAAGAGACAAAGACACTTGCAACAATAACATTCCAAAACTTATTCAGAATGTACAAAAAGCTATCTGGTATGACTGGTACTGCAAAAACTGAAGAAGAAGAATTTAGAAACATTTATAACATGTATGTTATTGAAATACCAACTAATAAACCAGTAATTCGTATTGATGCTCCAGACTTAGTTTACGCTACAAAAGAAGCTAAATATAAAGCAATTATTAACTTTGTAAAAGAGCGTTATGAAAAGGGTCAACCAGTATTAATAGGTACTATTGCTATTGAAACCAGTGAATTAATTAGTAGTTTATTAAAACAAGCTAAAATACCACATGAAGTATTAAATGCTAAAAACCATGCCCGTGAAGCAGAAATTATTTCTAAGATTGGTTTAAATAAATCAGTAACAATCGCTACAAACATGGCTGGTCGTGGTACCGATATCAAACTATCAGACGAAATAAGAAATTTAGGTGGTTTATGTGTTGTTGGTACAGAACGTCATGAGTCACGTCGTATTGATAATCAGTTAAGAGGTCGTTCTGGTCGTCAAGGAGATCCTGGTTATACTCAATTCTTTGTTTCTATGAAAGATGATTTAATGGTCCGTTTTGGATCTGACAGAATCGGCGAAATGATGAAGAATATGGGTCTAGGAGATCAAGCAATTCAAAGCAAAACATTTACTAAATCTATTGGAACGGCTCAAAAAAGAGTTGAAGGTAACAACTTTGATATTCGTAAACAATTACTTCAATATGATGATGTAATGAATAATCAAAGAGAAATCATTTACGAAAAAAGAAATACTATTCTAGATAGTGATTCAATTCATGAAATGGTATTAAGTTCATTTAGACATCACGTAGAAGACTTAGTTAATTCACATCTAGCACCAGAAGGAATGCTAACAGATGCTGATTTAACTGAAATAGTGGACTTTGCTAATGAAAATTTATTAAGAAAAGATATCAAAAAGAAAGATATCGAAGGAATAACTCCGGAAGAAGTAATTGATAAAATAGCTAAACAAGTAATTTCTGAATATGAAGAAAAAATAAAAGATATTCCACAAGAAATATCAGAAGAATTTGAAAAAGTAATTACTTTACAAGTTGTTGATAATTATTGGATGGAACATATCAATACAATGTCTCATTTAAGAGAAGGAATTCATTTAAGAGGGTATGCTCAAGAAGATCCATTAAGAGCTTATACTATGGAAGGTTTTGAGTTATTTGACTCAATGCTTCAAAAGATAGATAAAGATATTACTATCTTCCTATTAAAAGCTGAAATTAGACATAACGTAGAAAGAAAAGCTGTTTCTAAAAAACAAATCACTAATGAAAGTGATGATACAGCAAAACGTACTCCTAAGAAGTCTAAAAAAATAGGTCGTAATGACCCATGTCCATGTGGCTCAGGCAAGAAGTATAAACAATGTTGTGGTA